>ERZ887942.17-NODE-17-length-119547-cov-19.648788_pt1 | contig 119547 bp, 111 predicted proteins | sample MGYA00521099_ERZ887942 | MGnify/ENA primary metagenome ERZ887942 (study PRJEB32303, sample SAMEA104408605) | aquatic metagenome | biome: Brackish water; feature: Pelagic; material: water | place: Baltic Sea | collected 2014-06-07T06:48:00 | depth 16,251 m ... | reverse complement strand
GTCTCCATCAGGCGGGTAGAGGAGGGTGCGGCCGGCAAGGAGGCCTCGAACATTGGGCTCCTTCATGCCGGTCTCCCATTTCGCAAAAATCGGATCGACGCCACCGCTCGGGTCACCGCCGAGCATCAGAATCGGCAGGGTGGTGGCTCCCGCCACCTCGCTCATCCGATCACTAATGATGCTCAAGTCAACACCACGTCAAGCATTAGCTAATTACCTAGATCGCTGACGAGAGCGCTGCCCGGCTCCAACCGGTCTTGCAGTTCTTTCACCGGCCGCCGATCCCGTCTTTCCTGATGGCCTGGAGTTTGAGTTTCGACTCGAACTGTTTGAAGTTGATCCCTGCTCTCGCTGAGTGCGCTTGCGCTGAGCGTTTCTACCGTTAGATTTGCCCCCACCTTGCTGTTGTTTGACCACTGGAACTGGCTTCACATAAGCGGCAACTTCACCGATTAGCGCCACTACCTCAGGGGATGCGGCTGTAACTTTCTTCGGCGTCACTGAGATTTTCGCTTTTCTAAGTAGATCCGCAAGGTCTTTTCTTTGAGTTGGAAGGCACAGTGTGATTACGTCGCCTGAAGCACCGGCTCGCGCTGTTCTTCCAGAACGGTGCAGGTATGCTTTGTGCTCGGCTGGCGGGTCAACGTGAATAACCAAACTCACGTCGTCAACGTGGACACCTCTGGCCGCAACATCGGTTGCAACTAGGACACTTACAGATCCAGCACTAAAAGCTGCGAGGTTTCGGTCTCTTGCATTTTGAGACAGTGCTCCGTGAAGGTCAACTGCAGGAATGCCGGCGTTAGTGAGTGTCTTTGCGAGCTTCTTGGCGTGGTGCTTGGTTCGCATGAACAAGATTCGACGCCCTGTTCCAGATGCGAGAGCCTTGATAAGTTCGTTTTTAGCCTCTGGGCTGGCAGCTTCAAACACGTGGTGTGTCATCTGGGTTACAGGGGAGTTAGCTTCATCGACAGAGTGCATAACCTGATTGCTTAGAAAGCGATCAACCAGTTTGTTGACTCCGTTGTCCAAGGTCGCTGAGAACATCATGCGCTGCCCGGTCTTAGGTGTTGCGGTAAGGATTCTGGTGACGCCTGGCAAGAAGCCGAGGTCTGCCATGTGATCAGCCTCGTCTATAACTGTGATTTGAATCGTGTTTAGTTTTAAGATGCCCTGTTGCATTAGATCTTCTAGGCGGCCAGGGGTCGCGACAATAATTTCGACACCCTCACGAATTGCTTTGACTTGGCGTGCCTGTGGCACACCACCAAATATTGTTGTAACCCGCAATCCCATTACTTCTGCAAGCGGCTGCATAGTGCCGGCTATCTGAGTTGCAAGCTCACGGGTTGGTGCTAGCACTAGACCAACCGGCATGGCTCCTCTGCGGCCATTTGGATTGCCCGCACTCAAGCGAGAAACCATTGGGATGCTAAACGCTAGAGTTTTCCCTGATCCAGTCTTCCCACGTCCGAGGACATCTTTGCCTGCCAGGGTGTCCGGGAGAGTGTCAACTTGAATCGGGAATGGGGTTTCGATTCCCTGTCTAGATAATTCGGAAACGAGATTTTTTAACACGCCAAGGTCGGCGAAGGGATTTGGAGCCATTATTTATTGCTTTCTGGTGATGAGTATCATCACAGTGGGGCCAAGCGTTTATTACCTGACCGAGGGCGAATGCGTCCGTTGACGCTTCCGTTCGCCGAAAGAAAAATTCAACCACTTTGTGGTGGGGGAGCGTTCTACGACGCAAGAAACAAATGAATGTTTGCAAGTATTTATAAGCCTACTGCAGAAAAGCGTGCAGCGGGTGATTGGTTTTCTCCGAAGCTCGCAAAAAATTAGATCACGGGCTGAGCCTGCGTCGAAAATCAGAGGGCGTTCTCGTGCATATCTCGCCAGAAGCCTTAGTGGTGAGAATTGTCAGCAGCAGCTTGTGGCAGTGGCTTCTTTTGCTGCAGCCAGATCACCTGCGGCATTCTCAACTTCGCGGACGACCACTGCGTCCGGGTAGTAGCCCTCTGGATAGGTAGGGCAGACTGCCGAGTATCCGTTGTCACGCTTCAGCAGGTAACCTGCGAAGTCCTTTTGTGCCATGAAGACTTCCGCATCTTGTTCAGACTCGAAGGGCTTGGCGCACTTGGTGTAATTCCATTCACTCATCAGTTCAGTATACATAGATAGCCGTCTATGTAATGTATTTAGAGTATGGCGTCGATGAACATGTAGATACCCAACAGCGTTAGCGCCAACCCACCAGCTCCCCGAAAGTTCGCCAGACGAGCATCTGAACTCCCAAGCCAGTCTCTTGCCTTGCCTGCGGCGATGGCATAGACCGCATCACTGCTGACGCCAACCACCAGAAACATTGCACCTAAAAAGAGCATTTGCATGCTTGGGTTTGCAATTTCAGGGCTCACGAAACTTGGAAGGGCTGCAATGAAAAAGACAAGTGTTTTGGCGTTTGTGATTCCAACCACAACTGAGTCCGACATGACTCTTTTTGTCGACTGTTGGTTTTCACTCTGGTTTAGGGAAATATCTTTGCGACTAAGTATTGCTTTGATGCCGAGAAAGGCAATCATTGAGGCACCAATTATTTTGATGGCAAAAAACAGGCCGGCGGACTGCTGGATTAGCAACCCAAGACCAAGGGCAACAACCACAATCTGAATTCCCACCCCTATCGCGTTACCAAACACACTTAGAAGTGCGGATTTAGTTCCAAGCACTAAAGCCCTGCCGATAGCAAATAGCACACTCGGGCCTGGGACGAGAATAATTACGAGCGAAATCAGCAAGAAGCCGAGGATGTTAGCTGTGGTTGGCACCTAAGAACATTAGCGCTTTGACTCTGGATTTGCCTTCCGGAAAACCTTCAGGCCACCGGTGGCAAAAAGAGCCCAAGCAACCAAGACCGGTTGAAAGAAGAGCCTGGTGAATCTGGCCTGATCAGTGTCAAGGACGAAGGCAGAAATCCCGTTTACCCACTGGGAAATATTGCCAGGGAAGATTGCGATGAAAAACAGCGCAGTCGCAAGTCCCACATACATCCTGTAGCGCCACAGGAACATCAGGGCAAGTCCAAGAGCTATCTCAACCACACCGGAGGCAATCACTACAAAGTCAGCATCCAGGGGCAACCAGGTTGGCACCTGAGCTTGGAATTCAGCTCGCGAGGTGGTCAGGTGAGAAAGACCAGCCGAGAACAAAGCGAATCCAAGGCCAATTTGCAGTATTGCCCTCAGGTACTTCATCTGGAGGCTGCCAGGGCTATTTCGACCATGCTTGCAAATCCAGATTCACGCTCTTCCGAGGAAGTGTGACCAGAACCATCCATCATGTCTGACACTGTGACGATGCTCAGTGCCCTTCGGCCAAATCGTGCTGCAAGCGTGTAGAGCTGGTTGGTTTCCATTTCTAGAGCCAAAATTCCGAGTTTCTTCCACTGCTCAAGGGAGTCGGTAGTGTCATAAAAAAGATCTCCTGAAGCGATGCCGCCAACGTGGAATTTGATTTCCAGTTCCCTCGCCTTTGCGACCGCCTTCTCGAGAAGTTCGAAGTCTGCACTTGGAGCAAAATCTAGGCCGTTGGTAGCTCTTCGGTTTATCTGTGAGTCGGTAGATGAAGTCATCGCAATTACTACGTCTCGCAGCTTTGTGGGAGCTAGGCCTCCGGATGTGCCAACTCGAATCGCTTTTTGCACACCAAATTCTTCAAAAAGTTCGTGGGCATAAATGCCAATCGAAGGTGCGCCCATGCCGGTGCCCTGAACAGAGACCCTTTTTCCTTGGTAGGTGCCCGTGAAGCCAAACATGTTTCTAACCGAGTTGTACTGGACTGGATTTTCGAGAAATGTCTCAGCTATCCACTTGGCTCTTAGCGGGTCTCCCGGCAGCAAAATAGTGTCTGCGATGTCTCCGGGTTTTGCATCAATGTGCACTGACACTAGATCAGCCCGTGCTCTCCGTCGGAAAGCTGGCCCTGTTTTCTGTAAAGGTCCAGCTTTTCTCTGGTGTCCTGAATGTCGAGGTTGCGCATGGTCAGTTGACCTACGCGATCTTTAGGACCGAAAGCCTCTTCAGAATTGCGCTCCATGGAAAGTTTTTCGGGGTGGTAGCTAAATGCTTCACCCTCGGTGTTCATGATCGAGTAGTCATCTCCTCGACGAAGCTTTAGAGTCACTTTCCCGTTAACAGCACTTGCAACCCACTTCATGAGTGACTCGCGAAGCATCAGGGTTTGAGGGTCTAGCCAGCGCCCTTCATAAAGCAGGCGGCCGAGTCTGCGGCCTTCCTGGTGGTAACTCGCAATGGTGTCTTCGTTGTGGATGGCACTCAGTAGGCGCTCATAGCAAATGTGAATAAGTGCCATTCCCGGCGCTTCATAAATGCCCCTTGATTTGGCTTCTATGATGCGGTTCTCAATTTGGTCGCTCATGCCAAGTCCATGGCGGCCACCAATCTCATTGGCCTTGAAAATAATGTCAGCTGCCGAGTTTAGGGTCTCACCGTTTATTTTCACCGGTCTTCCCTGAACGAATTCAACGGTCACTTCTTCGTCTGCAATTTCAACCGAGTGATCCCAGTGCTTGACACCCATGATTGGCTCCACGATTTCTAGCGGTGTGTCTAGGAACTCCAGGCTTTTCGCCTCATGGGTTGCCCCAAGCATGTTGGCGTCTGTTGAATAGGCCTTTTCCACCGAGGAGCGGTATGGCAGTGTTCTAGCCTGAAGCCACTGGCTCATTTCTTCCCGGCCACCGAGCTCTGCAACGAAATCCGCATCTAGCCAGGGCTTGTAGATTCTCAAATTTGGGTTTGCAAGTAAGCCGTAGCGATAGAAGCGCTCGATGTCATTGCCCTTATAGGTGGACCCGTCCCCCCAAATTTCAACGCCATCATCTTTCATGGCTCGCACTAGCAGCGTGCCGGTGACCACCCGTCCAAGGGGAGTGGTGTTGAAATAAACCTTGCCGCCGGTGCGAATGTGAAAAGCACCGCAGGCAAGAGCCGTCAGTCCTTCTTCTGCTAGGGCTTCTCTTGCGTCAACGCTTCTGCCTGCCTCTGCTCCATACTCCAGAGAGCGGTCAGCAATGGAATCGATGTCGTCCTCGTCGTATTGCCCGAGGTTGGCAGTGTAGGCATAGGGGATTGCACCCTTTTCTCTCATCCACGCAACTGCAACTGAGGTATCGAGACCTCCGGAGAATGCGATACCGACTTTTTGGCCCACTGGGAGCGACGCTAGAACTTTAGACACATCCACAGCTTAACGAAAAAGTGGCGGTTATGCCCTTGCCATTGCGTTTTGAAGGGTTGAGAGGCCTATTCCACCAAGGTTCAGAGCTGTCATGTGGAAGGTCTTTATGTCAAAGTCTGATCCCTTACGCGTCGCGTATTGATCCAGCACCTGCTCCCAGATGCGCTGACCAATCTTGTAGCTCGGTGCCTGTCCTGGCCACCCGAAATACCTCATAACTTCAAACTCAACGGAAGGCTTTGGCATGTTCACGTTCTGCATCATGAACTCCAGCGCGTAGTCGTAATCCCACTTGCCTGAGCCGGTGAGCTTGTTTTTGCCTAGGTGAACTCCGATGTCAAGCACAACCCTTGCGGCCCTCATCCGCTGTCCATCTAGCATCCCGAGTCTGTCCGCCGGGTCATCAAGGAAGCCAAGGTCAGCCATGAGGCGCTCGGCATACAGTGCCCAACCCTCGCCGTGACCGGAAGTCCAAGAGGCAAGTCTGCGCCAGTCATTAAGCATGTCCTTGATATAAACCTGCTGAGCGACCTGCAAGTGATGGCCCGGAACGCCCTCGTGATACACGGTGGTCTTCTCGCGCCAGGTGTTGAACTCTGTGACTCCCTCGGGAACAGACCACCACATTCTTCCCGGCCGAGAAAAGTCATCCGACGGGCCGGTGTAGTAAATCACACCGTGCTGTGTTGGTGCGATCATGCACTCTAAAGTTTTTAGCGGCTCTGCAATGTCGAAATGCTTTCCAGCGAGGGCCTGGATGGCATCATCGGAAACCTGCTGCATCCACTCCCGAAGTGCTTCAGTTCCCATCAACTTTTTGGCCGGGTCGGTATCCAAGTGAGCAACAACTTCTTGCACTGACGCACCTGGCAGGATTTCGTTGGCAACGCTTTGCTGCTCGGCAACGACTCTGGCTAGTTCTTCAATTCCCCACTCGTAGGTTTCATGCAGATCCACCTTGGTGCCCAAGAAGCGCTGGCTCAATAATTGGTAGCGCTCCTCACCAATTGCGTCTATATCTTTGGCCTGCGGCAGTAGTTCTTCGGAAAGAAACGACTCAAACTTTGCGTAACCGGCAGTTGCCTTGTCGCTTGCCTGCACGAGTTCCTTTTTCAAGGAATCTGACAGTTCACCGGACTCAGTCTTGGCATTGCTAGCAAACTCGGTGAAAAAACCATTTTTGGCGGTGATTTGTTTCGCCTGTGCGATTACTGCTTCAATTTGACGCTTGGCCGCTGTGTCATTTTTTGATGCTCCCAACCTGAGGGTTTCCATATACCCCTCAAGGGCCTGCGTCACCCGATTGAGTCTTGCTGTGATGTTTTCCCAGTCAGTTTCGGTGGCTGTTGCAGAGAGATCAAAGATATCCCTAACTCCTTGGGCGGGGGAGGCCAGGTTGTTTAGGTCTCTAGTAGTTAGCCCGGCTTGATGAAGCTCTAGTTCCATTTTGAGAGAGCTATCAAGGGCATCTTTGCTCACCTCGTCAACCTCGTCTTTAGGGGTGAGTGCTTCAAGTTCTTTTCTCACGACCGCTAGCTTTTGAAAGTAGCCTTCGGTGGCCTCGGGAGAGTGGTCGTCCATTTTGGATTCGTGCCCGGGGATACCCGCGGAAGTGGCAAACGATGGTGAGAACTCAGCCAAATAGACTGTGAAGTCGTTGGAAAGGTTGTCAATTTTCGTGGCTTGGCGCTTTTGATTCATGGTTTCCCTCTATCTAGGCTGGTTGCTGTTGAGTGATGCAGTGAATGCCGCCGCCTCTGGCAAATAGCTCTCTTGCATCAAGAAGTACTACTTCTCTACCCGGATAACAATCTCTAAGAATTGATCTTGCCTCTTTGTCATTTGGGTCGTCAAAACTTCCAAGTAAAACAGCATTATTCAATACATAGTGGTTTACGTAGCTGTAATCGACATACCCGACAGAATCCTTGAGTGTTTCTGGAGCTGGTAGTGACACTAGCTCTTGACCTCGGCGGAAAAACTGATCTCTTACCTCTGCACTGACCAAGTGGTCAGGGTGATTCGGGTTTTTCTGATCGTGGTAAATGACTCTGCCATCTGGCGCGTAGCAGGCCACAATATCAACATGCCCACGGGTGCCGAACTCGTCGTAATCTCTGGTGAGGCCACTTTTCAGCCAGACAAAATCAGTAACTCCTAGGGTTCGAGAAAGTTCTTGTTCGACCTGTTCTTTTGACCAATCTGGGTTGCGTCCGGGGTCCAACTGAACGGTTTCTGTCAGCAGCACTTGCCCTTTGCCGTTTATGTGAATACCGCCACCTTCGTTGACCAGATCACTTTTGATTAGCTCGACCCCGTACCTTGCGGCAATCTTCGAAGCAATCATTTCATCATTTGAGTATTCGGCCCAGCCCTGTGCTCCCCAGCCATTGAAAATCCAATCAATAGCGGCAAGCTTCCCGGCTTGATCTTTTACAAAAGTGGGTCCACTGTCTCGAATCCAGGCGTCATCGATTTTCTCGATCATGACTTCAATCTCGGAGGAAAGAAATTTCGCCGCTAACCGCTCATCATCGGGGTGAACAATTGCAGTGACTTTTTCATACTCTGAAGCTGCATTGGCAACACTGGCCCAGGCTTGCCTCGCAGCATTTTGCTCGGCCTGAGTGTTGCCGAGGGTGTAGCCGGTGTGAGGGAAGGCGATAAAGGTGCGCTGATGCTTCTCCCATTCGGGGGGCATTGTCAGTGTCATGGCTTCACACCGGGTATTCCACCCAGCGCTCCTTTTCCTGTGGCGGAGCGCCTGTTGACCATTTGTTTGGTCAGGTCGGCGTAAGTTTCAGGCCTCCGAGTGGCAAAAAATGGGAAAAGCTCAAGCCAGTCCGCTCGCTGCGAGAGGTCAATTTCGGCAACCAACACTTCGTCACCGCTTCTACCAGCCTGTGCCAGGACTCTGCCGTAGGGGTCAACAATGAATGAGGAGCCGTAAAAATCCAACCGACCTTCGTTGCCCCATCGATTGGGCACGACTATGAAAAGACCGTTGGCTATTGCATGGCCAACGATCACTTGACGCCAAAGTGGTTCGGTGTCGAAGTCTGGGTGGTCTGGCTCAGAACCAATTGCAGTCGGATAGCACAGGATGTCAGCACCTCCCAGTCCATATGCTCTGGCCACCTCAGGGAACCATTCATCCCAGCAGGTAGGCAGGCCGAGCTTTGGATGTCCCTCCAGGGAAAGCTCGTGAACCGGGTATGGGTCGTCATTTGGCCCTGGAGCAAAATACTTATCCTCGAAGTAGCCCTCGGTGACCGGGATGTGAAGTTTGTGAGTTGCACCGGTCAATTTGCCCTCGGGGGAGACTATTACCGCGGTGTTCAGGCCTCTACCATCTTCGGATTCCAGCTTTTGAAATAACGATGCGTGAATGTAGACGCCGTGTTTTTGGGCCTGCTCTTTGGCGAACTTCATGGTGGGACCGGTCATTAGGTCTTCAGCTGTGGCCATCGGTGCGCCACTTGGAAGTTCATCAGCCGGGTAGCGAGAAAGCGTGAGTTCTGGAAGGAACACAATCTGTGCTCCGGCTCCAGTAGCTTTAGAAATTCCTTGCGCCAGAATCTCTCGGTGCTCTGAAGGATCCTGGTGGAACTGGATTTGAACGGCCGCGACCGTGATTATTGCTCGCTGTGGAGCGTTGACCCGAGCAAGTGATTTCGGTGCCGAAACTTTTGTTAGCTTCATTTGAACCTCATCGCTATTCCATTGTGTCCAAGATTGCCACCAAATCCTCGAAGCTGGTGTTTGGATTCACAATTGCAAATCTGGTGTTTGGTTTGCCCAGGTGACTTGATGGCACGACAAAACCGATCTGATCGGCTAGTAATTTCTTGGACCACTTTTCGTAGTCTTCCAAAACCCAACCTTTCCGTTCAAAAACGACTACCGAGAGTTCTGGCTCGCGAACCAGCTTCAGGCCGGGTCTGGAGGATATCTCCCCGGCGATTTTCTGCGCGAGTTTTACGTTGCCAGAAATAGCCGAGCGATAGCAGGCCACGCCGTAAGTGGCCAGTGAAAACCAAAGCGGAAGGCCTCTTACTCGCCTTGTCAGGTTGAAGGCATAGTCCGATGGGTTCCAATCATCTGCCTTATTCAACGTCTCCAGGTACTCGCCGTGTTGGGTGTGCGACTGCTTGGCAAGGGCTGGATTCCGGAAGACAAGGGCGCAGGCATCAAATGGAGCGAAGAGCCACTTATGTGGGTCGACAATGAAGGAGTCTGCCCTCTCGAGTCCTAAGAATTTTGGCTTTAGCTCATTTACCAGCATTCCTGCAAGACCGTAGGCACCATCAACGTGGTACCAGAGTGAATTTTTGGCAGCAACATCGGCCAGTTCGGACAGTCTGTCAATAATTCCAAAATTCGTAGTACCACCGGTAGCTACAAGTGCAAACGGAACCAGATTTTGCTCTTTGGCCGATTCGATGGCTGCATCAGCAGCAGTCCCGGTGAACGACCCGGTTTCGGATGCGTCACCGGCAACAACAGTGATTCCCATAACTTTCGCCACGGACTTTATGGATGAGTGAGCCTCTGAACTGCAGATTATTGCCCAGTTTTGCTTGCCTAGATTTTTTTCTGCGACGTCTCTGGCTACCACGAGCGCCGAGAGGTTGCCAAGTGTGCCACCCTGCACGAATACTCCGCCAGAGCCTGTTGGAAAGCCTGCCTCGTCGGCCAAGAACTCGAGAACTTGGTTCTCTGCGAAAACCGCTCCGGCACCTTCGGTCCAAGAGCCACCGTAAATCGAGCTGGCTGAAACCACCAGGTCAAAAAGGGTGGCTGCTTCGGTGGGCGCAGCGGGGATAAATGACAGGAAATTCGGGTTATCTGTTGAAATTGTTGCGGGGGCGAGAACCTCTTCGAAAACCGCTAGGGCGGCCAAGCCACCCATACCAGCCTCGGTAATAGTGTTACCCACGAGCGAAGCCAGCTCTGCCGGGGCTTTAGGTCCATCGAGGGGAACCGGATCCATAGCCATTCGATCGGCTGCGTACTTATAGATAGCATCTCGCAGCAGACTATCGGCGCCGGCCTGGTGCATTTCTTGGGTCACCTTAGGACCTCCTCGTCAGCCACAACTCTAGCCAATCGGGCCCTTGTGAAAGTGGTCAAAGACGATGTTGGTTCTGGTGGTTGCAACTGAGGCATTATTGCTGAGTTGTTCTAACACAAACTCTCTCGCTGCATCCGAATCGGCAACTGCAACATGGACGATGAAGTCCTCGGCACCTCCCAGGAAAAATACTTGAATAACTTGAGGATGCTCTTGCATCGCCTTCATGAACGAAGCCAAGTTGGCCCTTGCTCCCGCACGAAGAGTGACGGAGATCAACGCCTGCAATTCCAGACCGAGAGCCTCGGGGGCAATCTCGGCAGCGAAGGAGCGGATTACGTTTTGCTTTACAAGGTTGCGCACCCGACCGAGGCAAGTTGAGGGGGCGATGCCAACTTCGGCCGCCAGGTCAGAGTTTGAGATCCTGCCGTTCTTGCCCAGGATGTTGAGGATCTCAAGGTCTATGTCATCAAGCTGGCGAGGGCTCTGAATATTCTGCGAATTTAGCATCTCTATAGTCTCTGATTTCGTTCAAATGAATAGGAATAATTATTTAGAACGAATTTTATTCTGTTTTGAGCACAAAGAACAAAATTTTTGTAAGAATTCACTCAATTCGGCCAAGGAGAAAAATTGCTAGTAGGCGTTCCCAAAGAAATCAAAAATAATGAGTTCCGCGTCGCGTTGACTCCAGCCGGTGTAAACGAGCTGGTGGTCAGGGGTCACGATGTGCTAATCGAGACTGCGGCCGGAGTTGGTTCAGGTTTTGCCGATGCCCATTATCTAGCAGCCGGAGCTAAGATTTCGAAAACTGCCGAAGAGGTTTGGGCAAAGGCTGATCTTTTGTGCAAGGTGAAAGAACCAATCGCGAAAGAGTATCCGCTTCTTCGCAAGGGGCAGATTCTATTTACATATCTTCACCTTGCAGCATCCAAAGAATGCACTCAGGCACTGGTTGACTCAGGCACAACGGCAATCGCATATGAAACCGTTCAACTGTCAAATAGATCTTTGCCGCTATTGCAACCAATGAGCGAGGTGGCAGGAAGACTGTCTGCGCAAATCGGCGCTTTTCAACTGATGCGCACAAACGGTGGAAACGGAACCCTCATGGGTGGCGTGCCTGGAACCCCTAGAGCCAAGGTGGTTGTGATCGGTGGCGGTGTTGCTGGAACTGAGGCGGCACTGGTGGCAAATGGTATGGGTGCTGATGTAACAGTGATAGATCTATCCCTGCCGAGGCTCCGCGAGATTGATGAGAGATTTAACTCGGAAGTACAGACCCGCGCCTCCACCTCTTATGAGATTGCAGAGCAGCTGAAGGATGCGGATTTGGTCATCGGCTCAGTTTTGATCCCTGGAGAACGAGCTCCAAAACTTGTAACCGACAAAATGGTTTCTGAAATGAAGCCGGGAGCTGTTCTGGTGGATATTGCTATCGATCAAGGTGGCTGCTTCGAGCACTCAAAGCCAACTACCCATGATGAGCCGACATTCAAGGTGCACGACACTATCTATTACTGCGTGGCCAACATGCCAGGCGCTGTCCCGGCAACTGCCACCAGGGCTCTTACTAATGCGACGCTGCCGTATGTGCTTCAGCTCGCCGGGAAGGGCTGGAAGCAGGCTTTAGCTGACGACCAGGCGTTGGCGCTGGGGCTTAATGTGCACGAGGGAAAAATTACTTACGCCGCTGTTGCTCAGGCTTTCTCGGAATTTGAATACGTGCCAGTAGCCAAGTTGATTTAGCCCGCTATTTCTTCCTCTTCAGAACTGTGGTGATCAGTATGCCTATGACAGTGACGCCAACGAGCACATAAAGCGCGACAGTTCTCTGGTTAGCTATGTCGGCGCAGGAGGTCCAACCCTCAACCTGGGCCGAAGGCGTGCAGGTTTCTGGATCAAAAAAGCCAACGAACCAGGCCAAAATACCAATTCCAGCGATTGTCGCCAGCATTGCAATTGAGTTATTGCGCAATTAATCTTCGCTCAGTGCTTCGGACTGCTGTTTTTCAATCTCAGCCCTAACCTCTGCCATGTCAAGCTCTTTTACTTTGCCAACAAGCTCTTCAAGTGCTGGGGCAGGAAGCGCTCCGGCTTGGTTAAATAATAAAATTCCATCTCGGAAGACCATCAGCGTAGGAATTGAGGTGATGCCGGCCATGCTGGCAAGCTCCTGTTCAGCTTCGGTGTCCACTTTGGCAAAGCGAAGATTTGGGTGATCTTCCGATACTTTTTCGAAGATAGGCCCAAAGCTTTTGCATGGCCCGCACCACTCTGCCCAGAAGTCAACGAGGGTGATTCCCTCTTTCCCCACTGTTGCTTCGAAATCTGCTAGTACCAAGTCTTGCGTTGCCATTTTATCCGACCACCCTTATTGTTTTTTGTCCTCGAGCTGTTTGGGCAATGACTATGCCCGTAACGACCACAATACCTCCGAGAGCCTGGGTGAGGCTAATCAGTTCCCCCAGCCATAAAAGAGCAAACAGTGCGGCCAAAACCGTTTCGCTGGTTGCCACAACCCCGACCAGCGCCGCGCTTAGGTGCCTGAGTGCCAGGTAGGTGAAGGCCATGGGGAGAAAGCTCCCGACAATACCCATCATTAGCAAGAGCGCCCATATCGGTGCTGACGTTCCAGCTAGATTGCCGGTTAGGTCAACGTGGTTGGTAACTCCCGCGTAGTCAAATTCGCCAAGTCTTGAAAATGGCAGGAAAAAGACCGTGGCAATACCCATCCCGTAAAACAGAGTCACGTTTGTTGGCAAGTATCGCTGGATCCTCTCGCCGGTGATGAAATGGGTGGTCAGTGAAGCTGCAGCAGCAAATGCGAAGAAGATCCCAACAGGATTTAGCTGGCTGTCCCAAATTTGTGCCACTACCGTTAGGCCGCTCAGAACCAGCGCTGCCCCAAACCACAGCTGCTTTTTGACTGGCTCTTTGAAAATCAATAGGGCGATTATGGGCACCCACAAAACCGCTGTGTATTCGATCAAAAGGGCGATGCCAACCGGCAGCAGCACCACTGCTTGGGAGTATGTCCATTGCAGCATTCCCACTCCGACAACACCAAGCAGTAGAAGTCTTGGAATTAATCGACCCTCTATCTTCAAAGCTTTTGGGTTTGTTGCAAGCACCCAGATGAGTGCGATTAGTCCGGCAGATAAAGATCTTATAAAGACAACCTGTTCGGGCGTAATGCCGGACTGGATAATCACTTTGGTGGTGGACGCATTTAGCCCAAAAAGAACAGCTGCTAGCGCGGCGAAGACAATGCCTAAGGTTGGGTGTTTTTGGGTCAAATTAAGCCGCAGCCTTACCTTTCTGATTAGGCAATTGGGAATCAATTGCATAACTGGATAAGTTTAGGAACATTATGGAAACTTATGTACTTGCCGGCGGCTGTTTTTGGTGTCTAGATTCTGCATACGTGCAGTTTGGTGGAGTGAGTGAGGTCACCTGCGGTTACGCCGGTGGACACAAGCCAAATCCCTCTTACCAGGACATCTGCAATGGAAATACCGGTCACGCTGAGGTAGTCACTGTCAAGTTCGACCCTGAGGTAATAAGCCGCGAAGCAATTCTCGACATCTTCTTTACGCTGCATGACCCAACCCAGCTAAACCGCCAGGGTGCAGATGTTGGCGATCAATACAGGTCCGCCATGTATTACTCGAGTGAAGATCAAAAAGTGGACTTTGCATCTGCCCTGGAGCGCGCGGAAGAAATTTGGGGCCCAGACGTGGTCACAGAAATTACACCGCTGCCTGAATTATTTGAGGCAGAAGAATATCACCAGGACTATTTTGAGAAAAATCCTAACCAGGGGTACTGCGTGGCTGTCGTTGCACCAAAGGTCGCAAAGGTGCGGGCAAAGTTCACAAGCCTGCTCAAGTAGTCAGTTATCCACAGATTTAGAACTGGCGCCCAAAACCTGTTTCAGAATTGCCAAACTTTCCCGCAACACAAGGAAAGGATTTTCATGGCAGAAAACTTCACAGTCGTTGGTTTGGTCGCAACCACTCCTCGCAATATCATCACGGGGGACGGCCTTTCGGTCACTTCGTTTCGTCTGGCATCTAGTTCTAGAAAGTTTGACAAGCAAACCAGTCAATGGATCGACGCTGAAACAAATTGGTTTAGTGTCGTGGCCTTTAGGCAATTGGCCGAGAATGCCAATATCTCTATTGCAAAAGGTGATCGAGTGCTAGCCAGTGGCAGGCTAAAGGTTCGAGATTGGGATAACGGCGAACGAACCGGCACCACTGTTGAGATAGAGGCCGATGCAATCGGTCACGATCTTCTATTTGGCACCACCACTTTTGAAAGAGTTACCAAAGCAGCCGAACCTGCTGAAGACTCGGATCCTGCGCTCCAGCCCGCGTAGGGTTCGCTAGGGCCTGGCGCCCCCAAAACACCAGGCCGCAAAACTCCTCTTCGTCGGATGCACAATCAAAAGCAGTGCGCTTTTACACTGGGCTAAACTTGGCCCGAGCAATCGACGAAGAGGGGTTTTCCCTTTTCCAAATCAGACGGGCATTATTCGTGGCTGAATTTATTTATCAAATGATTAAGACGCGCAAAGCGCACGGTGACAAGGTCATTCTTGATGACGTAACACTTGCGTTTTATCCGGGTGCAAAAATCGGTGTTGTTGGACCCAATGGTGCTGGTAAATCTTCGGTCTTGAAAATTATGGCTGGCCTAGATACACCATCCAACGGTGAGGCGAGATTGGCCGAAGATGCCACCGTCGGGATTCTGATGCAAGAGCCTGCATTGAATGAAGAAAAAACCGTGCTCGGTAACGTCGAAGAAGCGGTGACTGAAATCAAGGGCCAGATTGACAGGTTCAATGAGATTAGCGCCGAACTTGCCAACCCCGATGCCGACTACGACAGTTTGCTGTCGGAAATGGGAAGCCTTCAGGAGAAAATTGATGCCGCTGACGGCTGGGACCTAGATAATCAACTCGAGCAGGCAATGGACGCCCTTCGCTGCCCACCGGGGGAAACTCCTGTCACACACTTATCTGGAGGCGAAAGGCGCAGGGTTGCGCTTTGCAAGCTACTTTTACAGAAGCCAGACTTATTGCTACTTGATGAGCCAACCAACCACCTAGACGCAGAAAGCGTGCTCTGGCTGGAGCAGCACCTAGCTCAGTATGCCGGAGCGGTATTGGCAGTTACTCACGATAGATACTTCCTGGACAACGTCGCCCAGTGGATTCTGGAGTTGGACCGAGGCAGGGCCTATCCATACGAGGGTAATTACTCGACATATCTGGAGAAGAAGCAGGAGAGACTCCAGGTTGCTGGCAAGAAAGATGCCAAGCTTTCAAAGCGTCTTGCGGACGAGCTTGAGTGGGTGCGTTCCAGCCCTAAGGCTAAGCAGACCAAATCAAAAGCCAGGCTTTCCAGGTATGAGGAAATGGCTGCCGAGGCTGACAAGACCAGGAAGCTTGACTTTGAGGAGATTCAGATTCCTCCGGGGCCACGTCTCGGCGACATCGTCTTAGAAGCGAAAAACATTTCAAAAGGCTTTGAGGGCCGCAAGCTTTTCAGCGACTTAAGCTTCTCGCTACCTAGAAATGGAATTGTTGGAATCATCGGTCCAAATGGTGTTGGAAAGTCAACGTTGTTCAAGTGCATCACAGGGATGCACGAGCTTGACAGCGGAGATCTAAAGATTGGCGAAACCGTTTCAATCAGCTACGTCGACCAATCTCGCGAGGGCATTGACCCAAATAAGTCACTCTGGGAAGTGGTATCTGGAGGTCTGGACTATATGCAGGTCGGCCAGGTTGAAATGCCTTCCAGAGCTTACGTTGCCGCATTCGGTTTCAAGGGTGCCGACCAGCAGAAAAAGGCCGGAGTACTGTCCGGTGGTGAGAGAAATCGCTTGAACTTGGCCCTTACCTTGAAGCAAGGTGGGAACCTGTTGCTACTTGATGAACCGACCAACGACTTGGACGTCGAAACACTGGCTTCACTTGAGAACGCACTGCTGGAATTCCCGGGCTGCGCCGTTGTTATCACTCACGACAGGTGGTTCCTAGACCGGGTTGCCACCCACATCCTTGCCTACGAGGGTAACGATGATAATCCCGATAAGTGGTACTGGTTCGAGGGAAACTTCGACGCCTACGAGGAGAACAAAATTCAGCGACTAGGTCCAGACGCTGCCAAGCCACATCGCTCTACGTATCGCAGACTTACCCGCGACTAGGAGTATTCGGGGATGCGCAGCATCCCCTCTTGGGCAACTGATGCAACCAATGTGCCATCTCGGTTGAAAATCTTGCCAGTTGCCAACCCGCGATTGTTTTGTGCCGCGGGAGAGTGCTGCTGGTAAAGCATCCAATCCGAAAAATCTGGCTTGGCATGGAACCACATTGCGTGATCGAGGCTTGCTGATGAGAGTCCCTTGTGTGCCCAGCTGATGCCATGTTGGCGCATTATCGATTCAAGTATTGAGTAATCGCTTGCGTATGCAAGTGCTGCAAGTTCTACCGAAGTGCTGGCAATCAAAGGGCTAAGCGGCTTGAACCAGACCGCTTGATTTGGCGAGGAGGTTTTGGCCGGTTGAAGGTAAATCGGATCGGTTGCGTGGCGCAGGTCAAAGGGCCTAGCTTTTGCCCAGTAATTAGTTACTGGATGATCAAGAGTCTCCAGCAGTGATGCCGCAGAGGGCAAGCTCTCTGGAGAAGGCAGGTGCTCCGGCAATTGGTCCGCGTGTTCCAGACCTGGGCTCGGGTCTTGAAACGAAGCAATCATCGAGAAAATAACTTTGCCATTTTGGCTAGCTTGGACCCTTCGAGCGGAAAAGCTTCTTCCATCTCGCAGCACTTCCACCTCGAAAGAAATTGGAAGTTCAACAGCGCCAGCTCTCAGAAAATAGCTGTGGAGGCTGTGGACGGGGCGAGTCTCGACAACTGTCAGGCTGGCTGCCACCAGAGCCTGAGAGAGCACCTGCCCACCAAACACGCGACCATGCGGCATCCACTGGCTCTGGCCCAAAAAAGTAGTGTCATTCTGCTGTTCTAGATTTAGGATTCTAAGAAGGTCGGCTACCGGGTCAACCGGAATGTTTGAATCTTGCATCTAAACCTTCTTTCTTTGGCTAGTTTAGGACGAGACTATGGATAACAATCTTTTATTTCTGGACAGCAGCGATCTGGCTGACCTCAGTGCTTTTCTGAAAAAGGCTCTCAGGCTGGACGCCAATGGCGCGGTCAAACTTCGTGCATTCGGTGAGGTGCTGGCGGCCTACGTGAGCCCGATTTATGCGGGCTCTTTGGTCGGTGACGGCTTGACAGTGATTGGGCTTAGAACTTTGAACATGGCATCCAAAATCGAGCTTGATGGCCTTTTTTCCATCGAAGAATTGCTAGCAGCAGTGAATAAAGGCATCGACGAAAATAGCCTTGAGGTAACAGCTCCAGGAACGGTTGCCCGAATCGGGTGGGCTGGGGTGACTCCTCCTAGGCAGGGGTGGAAGCTCAGCGGTGAGGTTGATTCACAACAGGTTACGGATTGGGCAAAGCTCGGCATCGCTGAAGTGGCTCGGGCTTTACCTGAGAGCGTTGGCAGCGCAATAGCTGCCAGGGTGAGGCTTCAAATTTGGGGAAAAGCGGTGGGTATTGAGCACAATTTTCCTGCCGGCTCAGCCTTTGCCATGGCAGGGCTTGGTTTCCTGCAAAAAGGGGTGCCGGTAAAGGTATATAGAGCTCACGGTTGGATCAGGCTCAGCTCCGATTTTGGCCACGTCCTGGCCAAGGAGAGCTTCAAATTTTCCTAGTCCTCGAAGCTGTTGAGCATCGAGTGGGCGGCTCGCTCCAAGTAATCCCAGAGCTGGTCTTGGTCGAGCGGGGAAAGCTCAAGAGAAACAACTGCCTGGTGCATATGATTTAGCCAAGAGTCTCTAGCGGCGGGGCCAATCTTGAATGCCGAATGTCTCATTCTTAGCCTCGGGTGACCACGAGTTTCTTGATATGTTGTTGGGCCGCCCCAATATTGCTCAAGAAACATCTGCAGCCTTTGCCTCGCAGGCTCTAGATCGTCCTCCGGGTACATCGGTTTCAGCAGCTGGTCGCCAGCAACACCCTCATAAAATGCGGTGGTGAGTCTAAGAAAAACTTCCGAACCACCAACCCGTTCAAAAAACTCTTGCAACTATTTGGCCATGTTGATTTTGGTGGCGCTTAGCAAATTAATGTTGTTCGAATCAAAAGCCTGCTTGCACAGCTTTCGAAGCTCCCTTGAGACTGCCCACTGGCGATTAGGCAGCGTCTTAATCGACACGCGAACCACGAACTGCTCCCCGGAAACATGCTGCATACCCCAGATATCTGCATCTGCAAGCATGTCACGAGACCATTGCTTTGACTTTCGCATCCTGTTGGCGGTGTCTTGAATTATCTTTTGAACTTGGTCGACATCGTTTTCGTAGGCGAACGGGAAATCAAGCAGGGCCGCGGCCCATTCTTGCGATGCATTTCCAACCTGAATAATTTCGCCGTTCCTTACAAACCAGAGTGTGCCGTGGATGTCTCGCACTTCAGTCACTCGCAGGCCTACGCGCTCAACTTCACCCGACACTGAGCCAATCTCTACCCAGTCGCCAACACCGTACTGATCCTCAAAAACAATAAAGATTCCCGAGAGTATGTCTTTTACCAATGATTGCGCACCAAAACCGATTGCTGCACCAAGTACCGTCGAGACAGCAATCAGGGCTCCGACGTTGATACCCAGTTCACTCAGGGTCATAACCAGGGCAGTTATTGCAATTGCCCAGGTAGCGAAGTTGTCCAACACCGAAGCGATGGTTTTAGTTCGCTGCGTAAGGCGCTGTTCGGCAAGCACCGCGTCCATACGCTCGTCTTGCTTGACCCTTTGAACTCCGGAAACGATTGTCTTGACAATTCGTTTCGAAGCAATTCCAAGGGCCAGCTTGAGCACGATTGCGGAGACCAAGATCACCAGTATCGATATCAAGGTCGACCATTCTGCTATGAAATTAGTTAGTGACATTAGTTTTCCTCCTGGTCTTTTGCTTGCACTTTTAGACCTCTCTCAAGGCCTGCCAAATTCTCAACCATAATCCTGCGGAATGCTGGCTTAGATTTTGCAAATTCGGAATCGATAAGCACCTGGGTCTTATCCGCCAGACGCTGGTGGGCCAGTTGGACTGGATAAAGGTTTGTGAGTAAATAGGAGGCTATTTGATAGGTCCTCGTTTCCCAGATCTTCTGAGCCACTTCCATGTACTTGTCTGCGTAATCTTCTAGCAGTGACGTGTCCGAAACTCTTCCAAAGCTTGCCGAGGCTGAGCTAATCAAAGTGTTTGAATAGTCCATTTTTTCAGTGAGTTCTGTCCAGGTGTTTTGTTTGGCTGCGGAAGTAGAAAATGCAGCCCTTGCAGCGGCAGCAAATTTTTGTCCGTTGGCCGTGTTGTCTGCCTCGAGCTCCATTGCAATGCGATTTTCGCCAGCCCTGTTTTGGACCGAAAGGCCAATTAGCAACTCCCACCTAAGGTCACTTTCCACGGTCAAGCCCGGCAGGGTTTTGGTTCCAGAAACTAGAGAGTCAAGCCAGTCAAGCTGGTTCTCTGTGGTGGCAAATTGAGCGACGAACTTTGTGAATTGGAGCTGGTTGTCGCTGCCGGCTTCGGCAGCCTGAGCGAGCTGAATCAAAGAGTCCGCGATGTGGCTGGCGAATTCTTTGCGCTTTTCTGATCTCACGTACAACGAAGAGGTTGTCACCAGCTGGCGCAACAGCGTGGTGACTGTGGTCGACTCTGTTTCAGTGGCAACGTGGTCAAGCACAAGTTGAATGAAGTGCCTTGGGTTGGCTTCTGCGTCTCTGGTGGCGTCCCATGCAGCGGACCAAACCAGCGTTCTAGCAAGAGAATCTGTGATACCCGAGAGGTTTTCGAGTGCTACCTTCCAGGACTGGTCGTCCAGGCGGATTTTTGCATAGGCCAGGTCTTGGTCATTGATCAGCACCAGGTCAGGCTTTTTGTGGCCTATGAATTCTGGAACTTTAGTTATTTCTCCCGCGACGTCTATTTCGATGGCGTGACGCCTCTCGAGCTTGCCGTTGTTTAGATCGAATAGGCCAACCCCCAGGCGGTGTGGTCGTAAGTAGGGGTATTGGGCGACTGCGCTTTGCCGGATGGAGAAGGAGCTGAAGTTTCCTTCACCGTCAGTTACAAATTCAGGCCTGAGGGTATTTACACCGGCTGTCTCCAGCCACAGCGCGGACCACTCGGAGAGATCTCTTCCGCTTTCTCTCTCAAGTTCAATAAGCAGGTCCTTAAGCTCAGTGTTGCCCCACTGGTGGGCCTTGAAGTAGTTGCCGACACCTTTCATAAAGGCATCTTGACCAACCCATGCAACAAGTTGCTTTAGAACCGAAGCGCCCTTGGCGTAGGTGATGCCATCAAAATTCACCTGAACGTCTTCCAAGTCATTTATTTCGGCCACGATCGGGTGAGTGGAGGGCAGCTGGTCCTGCCGGTATGCCCAGCTTTTTTCGAGCGAGGCAAATGTGGTCCAAGCTTCGGTCCATTCAGTGGCCTCAGCGGTCGCGAGCGTGGACGCATACTCTGCAAAGCTCTCATTCAGCCAAAGATCGTTCCACCAGGTCATCGTGACCAGATCTCCAAACCACATGTGTGCTAACTCGTGAAGAATTGTCACTACTCTTCGCTCTTTTATTGCGTCAGTCACAGCGGAGCGGAAAATGTAGCTCTCGGTGAAAGTGACTGCTCCGGCGTTTTCCATTGCTCCCGCGTTGAAATCAGGAACCCAGAGCTGGTCATACTTGGAAAACGGATATGGGTAATCAAAGAGCGCTTCGAAATAGCTGAAGCCCTGCTTAGTCTTTTCGAAGATGTAATCAGCATCCATGTACTGAGCCAGTGAACCTCTGCAAAAAACACCTAGTGGCACAGTTGTCGAGTTCGATGAGATGAGCTCATCGCGCCAAACAGAATACGGGCCGGCAATCAAGGCGGTTATGTAGCTCGAAATTCTCGGTGTGGGCTCAAAGTCCCAGCGGGCAAGATCATTTTCTAGAGCCACCAATTCAGGTGTTGTTGAGTTTGAGATGACCTGCCAATTTTTGTTGCCAACTATCTTGAATTCGAAAGTTGCCTTTAGGTCTGGCTGCTCAAAGACGGCAAACATTCTCCTGGAATCAGGAACCTCAAACTGGGTATAGAAATAGACCTCGCTGTCAACCGGGTCTACGAATCTGTGAAGGCCTTCACCACTGTTTGAATAGACTCCCTGAGCCTTAACCACAAGAGTGTTTTCAGCCTGGAGGTTCGGCAGAGAAATCCTGACTCCATCTGAATGAGTTCCTGGATCCAAGCTCTGGCCATTTAGCTCAATGCTTGAAACCGAAGCCGTGATTGCATCTATAAATGTCTCAGCCCCTGTCTCAGACGAGGCAAAGTGAACAGTCGAAGTGTAAGGAAAAGTTTTGGGATCTGTTGTGAGATCTAGCTCCACAAGATAGGAATGCACGCTTATAAGGCTCGAACGCTGAATTGCTTCGGCTCGAGTCAGGTTTTCTCCTGGCATTTGATTTTTCTTTCATTAAGTCTTTGTTTCTAAACAGCCTAGAGGCAATGGATGCGTAATTACTGGGCAATAATTGATTTATGCATCAATTATTCGCCGCTAGCGTCGCAAGCCCAGAGGCCTCAGCTCAGCTGGCTGAAATTGGTGGTGCGCTTTTGCTTTTGGGGTTGGTTGCCATGGTTGCAAATAAGTTGAAGTTTTCAGTGGTTCCGCTTTATCTATTGATTGGTTTAGCCCTCGGAGATGGCGGGTTGATTCCGCTGTCATTGAGCGAAGAGTTTTTGAATACAGGGGCGCAAATTGGAGCGATTATGTTGCTGCTTTTGCTCGGGCTCGAGTACTCCGCCTATGACCTTGCTAAAGCTTTCCAAAAGCGCAAGAGCGCGGGACTGATCGACTTTTTAGCCAATGCCACCCCGGGTTTTGTTATCGGTCTGATATTCGGCTGGGGCCTGCCCGGTGCCCTCGCACTTGCGGGTATCACCTATGTCTCTTCATCTGGCATCGCGGCGCAGCTGATAAAAGAAATGGGTTATCGAAGGTCCGAAGTTTCAAAGCGTGCAATTGGAGTGCTGGTCTTTGAGGATCTAGCACTCGCTCCATACCTTCCGCTACTGACCTCAGTGGTGCTCGGGGTCAGCGCATGGAGCGGACTTATTACTGTTTCGCTTGCTTTGGCAATAACTGGGCTAGTGATACTCGTGAGCTTTAGAGGTTCATCTGGATTTCAGAAGTTCCTCGATCCCAATGAGCCCGGTGGGCTGCTGCTCACGGTATTCGGGGCAGCACTTTTGGCCGCTGGACTTGCTGATCTGATTGGCTTTTCCGGGGTTGTTGCCGCGTTTTTGATCGGACTGCTCTTGACCGGTGAGGTGGCTGAGGCCGCTAGATCTAGGCTTGCTCCGATTAGAGACATTTTTGCGGCGGTATTTTTTCTGTTCTTTGGCATAACCACTGATCCAGCGGACCTTCCCGCGGTATTACCTCTTGCTGTTGCTATAACTGCCATCGGAGTGGCAGGCAAATATCTTGTGGCATGGTGGGTGACCAAGGATATGAGCGACAAGATGAGCACCTGGCGAGTAACCGGGTTCTTGATTCCCCGTGGAGAATTCTCAATGGTTATTGCCGCGTTAGCAGCTCCGGTCGTTATCGGAGTCCAGCTACAGGCATTGACATTGGCGTACGTAATTTTGACCGCTCTAACGGCCTCGGTGTTGCTCAGGCTAACCCTCAGCAAGCTCGAGAAGAAGTAGGACGGGAACTACTGTGCAATTTTCAAAAGCTATGGTGATTGTGGTTTTCCCATTGGCAACACTCTCATTCATGGTTTTGACATTCTATTTTGGCTTGCAAGGGCAGCTGCCAGACCCGGTAGCGGTTCACTGGGGAGTAACTGGAGAAGCCGACGGGTTTATGGCTCTGGGCAGCTACCTGGGCTTGATTGGATCAGCTTTCATTCTGTTTTGGCTGGGGCTGCTAGCTCTGGAATTGGTGCCTGTGAGAGCCAGGCTGCTCAGGCCACTTATTAGCGCATTTGGAGGCTATCTTTACGGTTTGATTCTTGTTCTGATGGCGCTCACAACCTTCATGCAGATCGGCGGAAATGCTGCCCAATCGTCGAATATTGGCCTTTGGATTTTGCTGATATTTATCCCGGTTGGGTTTTTGATCTGGCTGCTGCTGTCAAGACCTGTAATTTCCATGGACGGTTCCTTGGAGATTCGTCTCAGGGGGTTGAAAGTAATTTCGATTCCAGCTGCCGATGTTGTTAAAGTAACAAGAGGCGAGCTTAGGGGTCGAGACTTTGGTGGCTGGGGGATCCGCTACGCTACCAAGACCTTAGCTTTCATTAGAAACTCCGGCCCTTCAGTTATTTTTGAATTGAACTGGGGAGAGAAAATTGCAGTTCGCATAGACGATAACGATCAACTAGCCAATTTGATAACAAAGAAATAGATGGGAAAGAATTTGCGGATTCATATAGCCACGGACCATGCCGGCATGGAGCTGAGTGCCTTTCTTGTCGAGCAACTAGAAATTGCCGGCATCGAAGTAATTGACCACGGCCCATCGATCTATGACGCGTTGGATGACTATCCAGGTTTTTGCATTGCGGCAGCGCAGGCGGTAATAAAGGACCAGAATGACTCAGTTGCGGCCCTTGGCATTGTCTTGGGCGGCAGTGGAAATGGCGAACAAATGGCGGCGAATAAGGTTGCAGGTATTCGGGCGGCGCTGATTTGGAACTCGGAGACCGCAGCTTTGGCAAGGGAGCATAATGATGCCAACGTCGCAGCCGTCGGTGCTCGTCAGCACACCAAGGAAGAGGTGCTTGAGCTAATCAATATCTTCATCGGAGAACCGTTTTCCAATGACGAAAGACACGTCAGGCGAATAGCCAAAATTTCCCATTTTGAAAACACCGGAGAGGTGCATTTCTAAATACGATGCCTGAGGGTCACACAGTTCATCGAACCGCGAACAGGTTCCGAAAGGATTTTGCTGGGCGCGAGCTGAACATCAGCTCACCGCAGGGAAGATTTATTGATGCAGTTTTGGTGACCGGTCAGCAGCTCGAATCCTCAGAAGCTTTCGGCAAACACCTATTTTTGGGTTTTCCATCCGGATTCATTCGCATCCACCTGGGAATCTATGGGAAATGGCGCTTTGCGGAGTTCAAAGCGGAACCAAAAGAGCCTGTTGGGCAAGTGCGGGCAAGGTTTTTATCAGAGCACTTTGTCGCGGATTTGGTAGGACCCACAGCATGCGAGGTAATTGACCTGGCTGGCTATCAGCTCCAGAAATCCAAACTTGGCCCAGACCCACTTCGCATAGACCCGGCTGATCAAGAACTCGAGAGGTTCATTGGTCGCTGCCAGAGGACGAAAACGCCAATCGGGCAACTTCTGATGAATCAATCTGTAATTTCAGGTATTGGAAATGTCTATCGTGCGGAGCTGTTGTTTCGGGCCAGGTTAAGCCCATTTAGGCCGGGTAATGAAGTTTCGGAGCAGGACCTTGCAGGCATCTGGTTCGACGCCGTAAAGCTGATGAAAATTGGCGTCACCAAGGGAATCATGCTCACAAGAGACGATCACCTCCGAGGAATGCCGCAGTTAAAGGACCGCTATTTTGTTTATAAGAGAGAGGGGCTGCCATGCCGGAACTGCGGCAATGAGGTTTCTCTGCAACTCATGAGTTCTAGAAAGCTTTACTGGTGCACTAGCTGTCAAAAGTTGTAAATCAATGGCCCCAAGTAGTGAATCTTTGGAGCGAGTGACGGGAATCGAACCCGCGTAATCAGTTTGGAAGACTGAGGCTCTACCATTGAGCTACACTCGCGCATCGTTTGTTAGACGAGACTCCATTCTATGGGGTAGAGTTGTCGAGTTCGTGACCAACGGTCAAGAATGTTCGGGATGTAGCGCAGCTTGGTAGCGCATCTGTTTTGGGAACAGAGGGTCGCAGGTTCAAATCCTGTCATCCCGACAAATTTGCTTTATAAAACCCCACCTACCTCTATGGAGATACCTTGAAGACAACAGTCGAGAAACTAAGCCCAACACGAGTCAAGTTGACCATCGAGGTCGACCAGGCTGGCTTTAAGCCAACCCTTGACAAGGCTTATAAGACCGTTGCAAACCAGGTAAACATCCCTGGATTTCGAAAGGGCAAAGTTCCAGCTTCGGTGTTAGACCAGCGTGTTGGTAAGGACCAGATCATCGCTCAGGCCATCAACGATGGAATGGACGGTTTTTATCGTGCAGCGCTAGTCGCAGAGAAGCTAAAGCCACTTGGGACCCCAGAGGCAGACATCAGTTCGGCACCTTCCGCTGAGGAGCTCGAGAAGCTGTTGGTAATTTCGCTAGAGGTCGAAGTTCGCCCAGAGTTTAAGCTTCCTAGCTATAAAAACATTGCGGTAACCGTAGAGCCGGTCAAGGTTGCAAAAATGGACATTGAAACCGAACTTGACGCTCTTAGGGCTCGCTTTGGAACGCTAAAGACAGTCGATCGCGCGGCGAAGAATGGTGATTTCACTACCATCGACCTTTCGGCGCTAATGGATGGTAAAGAAATCGACACTGCCGCAGACATTTCCTACGAGATAGGTTCCGGACAGCTCTTGGATGGTATCGACGAAGCTCTAGAAACCTTGACTGCTGGAGAGACCACCACCTTTAGCTCGAAGCTAGTAGGTGGTGAGATGGCAGGGCAGTCCGCTGAGGTTTCTGTAACGCTGAAGGCAGTCAAAGAGCGCGAGCTTCCAAAGGCCGACGATGATTTCGCCCAGCTTGCCAGTGAGTTCGACACTCTTGAAGAGCTAACTAAAGACCTTGAGACCAAGCTGGCAGCAGATCTCGGCCGCAAGCAGGTGCTGCAGGCCAGAGACAAGATTGTTGAAGATCTCGTTGCTAAAGCGAATATTCCGGTCTCCGATGAAGCGGTAAAGCGTGAAGTTGACGCACACCTTGAGGGCGAAGGCCGCATGGAGGACGATGTCCACCGCAAGGAAGTAACCGCAGATTCCGAGAAGGGCTTCAAGACTCAGCTTTTGTTAGATGCGATTGTTGACGCTGAAGAGATTAAAATTGAGGACCAAGAGCTAATTGAGTACCTAGCATTCACATCCAGGAACTACCAAATGGAACCAAACCAGTTCATCGAACAGGTTGCAAGTTCCGGTCAGGTCAGCTTCTATGCCGATGAACTTTCTAGGCGTAAAGCCGTTGACTACCTAGTGTCTCAGGCAGAAATTACTGACACCAAGGGTGCCAAGGTTGCATATCAGGTCTAACGCCCAAGGCGAACAAGCACACTAACTGAGTGTTTTGCTAGCTATCGTTACTCTCAAGAACTCTGAAGGAGAACTAGATGGCCATGCCCCAGTTGGAGCGAAACGGTGTATTTGACAGGTTGCTGAAAGACCGCATTGTGTGGTTGGGTAGCGAAGTTCGGGACGAGAACGCCAATGAGATTTGCGCGAAAATCCTGCTGTTGGCCGCCGAAGACTCGGAAAAAGACATATTTTTATACATCAACTCTCCCGGTGGTTCAATAACCGCCGGCATGGCGATCTACGACACCATGCAATACGTGCCAAACGACATCGTTACCGTCGGCATCGGCATGGCGGCATCAATGGGTCAGTTCCTGCTTTCTTCAGGTGCCAAGGGCAAGAGATACGCCACTCCTAACACCAGGGTTTTGCTTCACCAACCGGCGGGTGGATTCGGTGGAACTGCATCTGATATTCAGACACAGGCGGCGCTAATCATGTCAATGAAGCGACAGCTGGCAAGTATTACTGCCGAACAAACTGGAAAGACTGTAGAGCAGGTCATGGAAGACGGCGACAGGGATCGTTGGTTCACTGCGGCCGAGGCTTTGGAATATGGATTCATTGACCAAATTCAAGAGTTTGCAAGCCGTTCAACCGGCGTAGGAAAGGCCTAAGTCATGAGTTTTATCGAAACAAGTACTGGTCGCGTGGAAATGCCAAACTCCAGATACATTTTGCCCGAGTTTGAAGAGCGCACTTCTTACGGTGTCAAGCGCCACAACCCCTACACAAAGTTGTTTGAGGATCGCATTGTGTTCCTGGGCGTGCAGGTAGATGACGCTTCGGCTGACGACATTATGGCTCAGCTTTTGGTTCTAGAATCCCAAGATCCAGATCGCGACATCACGATGTACATAAACTCTCCAGGAGGTTCGTTCACTGCCCTGACTGCAATTTACGACACCATGGAATACATCAAGCCCAAAATTCAGACTGTGTGCCTGGGTCAAGCTGCATCGGCAGCAGCGGTGCTTCTGGCTGCTGGAGCCAAGGGCAAGCGACTAGCGCTACCAAACGCACGTATTTTGATCCATCAGCCATCTTCAGGCGGGGGTGGTCAGGGTCAGGCTTCTGACATCGAGATTCAAGCCAAGGAAATCATGAGAATGCGAGAGTGGCTGGAGCACACCTTGAGTCACCACTCGGGGAAGAGCATCGCCGAAGTAAACAAGGACATTGATAGAGACAAAATCCTCACTGCAGCCGAGGCTATGGAGTACGGGCTTATCGACCAGGTACTTTCCTCCCGAAAGGCTTAGCTTCATTTCTGCGAGTGCTGGGCAATAAAGTCCAACTGTCGCTATAGAGTTTTGCCATGACTTTATCTGAGACCAGCGAGCTTCTGAAATGCACATTTTGTGCAAAAAGCCAGAAGCAGGTTCGCAAGCTGATCGCTGGACCTGCGGTGTATATCTGCGACGAGTGCATTGAGCTTTGCAACGAGATTATCGAGGAAGAGCTCGGACACAAAGCGAACACAGATTTGGACTCGCTGGAACTGCCAAACCCGAAAGAAATTAAAGGGTTTCTGGACGAGTATGTAGTCGGGCAAGACGCCGCAAAAAAACAGTTGGCGGTGGCGGTCTACAACCATTACAAACGAATTAGGTCTGGCGGCACCCTCACATCTGCCGGAAAAGAACACGATGATATTGAAATAGCTAAATCAAATATCTTGATGATCGGCCCGACCGGGTGCGGGAAAACTTACCTGGCTCAGACATTGGCCAAGCGTCTCAATGTGCCCTTTGCCGTTGCCGATGCAACCGCGCTCACTGAGGCTGGCTACGTCGGTGAGGATGTGGAGAACATCCTGCTAAAGCTTCTACAGGCTGCCGATAATGACCCGAAGCGCGCCGAAACCGGGATCATCTACATCGACGAGATTGACAAGATTTCCAGAAAATCCGAAAACCCGTCCATCACCAGAGATGTTTCTGGTGAAGGTGTTCAGCAGGCGCTGCTAAAGATTCTCGAAGGTACTATCGCGTCAATACCTCCGCAGGGCGGCAGGAAACATCCTCAGCAAGAGTTCATCAAGCTGGATACCACCAATGTGCTGTTCATTGTTGCCGGCGCATTTGCCGGCCTGGAGGGCATAGTTTCTGAACGAACCGGCAAAAAAGGCATTGGTTTCGGAGCTGCGCTCAAGGAAAAATCAGAGGCGAACGATATTTACAGACAGGTGCAGCCCGAGGACCTAAGGAAGTTCGGCCTCATTCCGGAATTCATTGGACGACTTCCGGTTCTTGCCACGGTTGAAGAGCTGGACAAATCGGCACTGATTGCAATTTTGACCGAGCCTAAAAATGCACTGGTCAAGCAGTACCAACGGATGTTTGAGATAGACGGTTTCGATCTTGTTTTTGAACCTGGGGCAATTGAATTCATAGCGGATAGCGCCCTGCATCGGGAGACCGGCGCAAGGGGATTGAGGGCAATCCTTGAGGAGCTTCTTGGGCCAATCATGTATGAGCTTCCAGGTTCCGATGCTGCCGGCACTGTGACGATCACCGAGGAGATTGCCAGAACTGGCGCGCTTCCAGTAGTGGAGCCAGCTAGGGCAACACGCCAAGACAAATCCGCCTAGTTAGAGACACGCACATCGCCAACAGACCAGAAATTGTTGCCCCGCTAATTGCGGGCACGGTTGCATCTACAACAGGTTCAATCGCCACCTTTGGTATTGCAATCGCAGGTCTAAGCGCCATGGGTGCGACCACTTCACAGGCCGCTACTGCAATTGCTGTGATGCTGCTTGGTTACGGTGTTTTGTCGATCGGGCTTAGCTTGTGGCTAAAAATGCCAGTCAGTATCGTGTGGTCCACCCCTGGCGCAGCATTCCTGGCCACCAGCGGCGGTCTTGGCCTGAGCTTTAACTTGGCGGTCGGAGCTTTTATAGTCAGCAGCTTGCTAGTAGTGGTGACCGGCGCCTGGCCAGCATTGGGCGAGCTAGTTGGCAGGATCCCTATTCAAATCTCTGCAGCCATGCTTGCCGGAGTCATCTTCCCATTCGTGGTTGCCACTGTTCGTTCTGCGGTTGAATACCCAGTGTTGATCATGCCAGCGGTGCTAATTTGGTTGATCCTTAATAGGTTTCTACCGCTCTGGGCGTCTCCAGCTTCAATAATTGCGGGCTTTGTCCTTATCGCGAGAAGTGATGCCGTAACGCAGTTCGAAGTAATGAGTTTTTGGCCTGATTTTGAAATTGTGTCTCCGGTGTTTGATTTAGCGACCATATTCGCAATCGGTGTGCCGCTGTATTTGATCACTATGGCTTCGCAGAACCTGCCTGGGTTAGCGATCATGGGATCCTTGGGCTACAGGCTCCCCGCTTCAAAAGTTTTCATAGCGACTGGACTGGGTTCTGCTGTGACCGGTTTGTTTGGTGGTTTTGGCCTAAACCTGGCTGCAATTACTGCAGCCCTGAATGCAGATGAGGGCGCCGCCAAGGATCCGAATAGACGTTGGCTGGCTGCTGCCTGGGGCGGTGTTATTTACATTCTTTTCGCTATTTTTGCAGCTGGCTTCGCCGCATTTGTGTTGGCAGTTCCGACCGAGTTGCTTTTAGCTCTCGCCGGATTGGCATTGCTAAACACTTTTGCAGGGGCGATCAGGACCGCCGTCAGCGATGATCAGACCAGGCTGGCCGGTGTAGTGACTTTGGTGATAGGTGCTGCCGGCATAACGGTACTTGGTATTGGTGGGGCGTTCTGGGCACTTGTATCAGGAATAATTGTCTGGAGCATTAGAAAGCGTTAATTCTCCACTTCCGCGAATACCAGGTTTGAGACTGAAACGACATCGCTCTCATTGAATTCAAGACTTTCAATGCGTCCCACACTGGCTAGGTCTTTCTTTAGGCTTTGCATCGAGGCTGGCCCGGTTACAGTTGCCGTTGCGAGCACTGCCTTCATAGAGAGCTTGTTGTCGGACTTGGCCTTTCTAATCTGAACCAGTGCGGCACTGGCATGCCTTAGAAGTTCTGCATCCGCTCCAATTAGCTCATTTGACTTGGGCCACGCAGCTGTGTGCACGGTTCCTTCTTGCCACCAGCTCCAAACCTCTTCGGTCGCGAATGGAATAAATGGTGCAAATAACCTGACTAGAACGCCCAGCGCTTGACGCAGGGCTAGAACGGCACTCCCTATCTCTTGGTCTGTGAAGTCGCCCTTTCCATAGGCGCGCTCCTTGACCAGTTCTAGGTAATCATCGGTGAAGTTCCAGAAAAAGGACTCAGTTAGCTCGAGCGCCTTGGTGTGGTCATACTTCTCGAAGGCTTCAGTGGCGCTGGTTGCTACTTTCTGAAGCGCCGCGAGCATTGATTTGTCAACTGGTTCTGTGACCTCGGAGGTCCCTTTAGGAAGCTCGAAGCTCAATGCGAAGCGAGCGGCATTTAGAAGCTTGATTGCAAGCCTTCGCCCTACCTTCATCTGACCTTCATCAAAGGCCGCATCGGTTCCCAGTCTTGCCGAAGCCGCCCAATATCGAACGGCATCAGAACCGTGGGTTTCAAGAATTTCGTTTGGAACTACGACATTGCCCTTGGATTTGGACATCTTCTTGCGATCTGGATCAAGTATCCACCCCGAAATAGCCGCGTGTTTCCAAGGGGCTTGTCCGTGTTCAAGCTCAGATCTGACCAGCGTTGAAAATAGCCAAGTCCTGATGATGTCTTGCCCCTGGGGCCGAAGATCATAGGGAAAGACCTTGGCAAACTTCTCATCATCGGTTAGCCAACCGCCGGCAAGTTGAGGGGTAAGTGATGATGTCGCCCAGGTGTCCATGATGTCCAGTTCACCAACAAAACCGCCCGGGACGCCTCGCTGGCTTTCAGGAAAGCCCGAAGGAGTGTCACTGGATGGGTCCACCGGAAGCTGAGCATCGGTTGGTGTAATTGGATTTTCATAATCAGGATTACCGTCAGCATCCAATGGATACCAGAGTGGAAGTGGAACTCCAAAGAACCTCTGCCGAGAAATCAACCAATCACCGTTTAGGCCGTTGATCCAGTCTTCGAGCCGCACTCTCATGAAATCAGGGTGGAAACTGACTTCCTTTCCCAGAGCTATCAATCGCTCGGCAATGGCCTTGTCATTGCCACCATTTTTTATGTACCACTGCCTGGTAGAAACTATTTCTAGAGGCTTATCGCCCTTTTCGAAGAATTTCACAGGGTGAGTAATTGGTTTTGATTCGCCAATCATGTCACCTGATTGCTGAAGTTCTCTGACAATGATGTCTTTGGCTGTAAAGACTGTTTTACCAGCAAGTTCGCTATATAGGCTGGCTCCAGGACCCGCTGCAACAGCCTCAGGCGCATCTGAGATTATGCGTCCATCAAAACCAATAATTGTGCGGTTGGGTAATTTCAGCTCTCTCCACCAAATTACGTCGGTGACATCACCGAAGGTGCAGATCATTGCAATTCCAGAGCCCTTATCAATTTGGGCGAGTCGGTGGGCAAGAATTGGCACCTCTACTCCGAACAGCGGAGTTGTTGCCGTTTTGCCGAATAGATGTGCGTAGCGTTCGTCTTCTGGGTGTGCAACAAGAGCTACGCAGGCGGGAATCAGTTCAGGCCGAGTGGTTTCGATAAAGATTTTTCCTTCTGGGCCATCAAAACCGATCCGGTGATAAGCACCTGGCATCTCGCGGTCTTCTAATTCGGCCTGAGCCACGGCGGTGCGGAAGTTCACGTCCCAAAGAGTGGGAGCCATCTGAGAGTAGGCTTCGTCTCGCTCTAGGTTATTCAAGAAAGCTTTTTGAGAAATCAGCTGCGATTCTTTAGAAATGGTTCGGTAACTTTGTGCCCAGTCGACCGAGAGTCCTAGGTCCCGCCATAGGTTCTCGAAAGTCTTCTCATCCTCTTCGGTGAGCTGTTCGCAAAGTGCGATGAAGTTCTGTCGAGATATAGGAAGCTGGTCTTGCACCCTGGTGGATTTGTTATCGCCACCAATTTGCGGTGGCTGAAAATTCTTATCAAATGGCAAAGTCGGGTCGCATCGGACGCCGTAATAGTTCTGAACGCGTCGCTCTGTGGGAAGGCCGTTGTCGTCCCAACCCATTGGGTAATAGACAGCGCAACCATTCATTCGCTTGTATCTTGCTACTACATCGGTGTGCGTATAGCTAAACACGTGGCCAACATGAAGTGAGCCTGAGGCTGTTGGAGGAGGTGTGTCAATCGAGTAGATTTCTTCTTTTGGCGCGGAGTCATCAAATTTATAAACCGCATTTGACTCCCAAACAGGAGCCCATTTGGACTCCAGGCCCTCTACAGAAGCCTTTTCTGGAACAGCGGCTGGCCTTGTTGGTTCTGGGGTTGCATTATTCAATGGGTATGACCTCGGTATATTCGTAGTCTCTAGATTAACATTGTTCTTGACCGTTCACTCTCCGAAAGCATTGATGTATCCAAAGCACAGTAATTCTCCCCAGGGCCCAAAGGCGTCCCCTTCCTTTCCAGATGTTGAAAAGGAAGTCTTGGCCTACTGGGAAAAAGACGGAACTTTCCAGGAGTCAATAGATCAGAGATCGGCAGCGGATGCTCCCGAGTTTGTTTTTTATGACGGCCCGCCATTTGCTAACGGCTTGCCGCACTACGGCCACCTGCTCACCGGATACGTAAAAGACCTGGTTCCGCGCTACAAAACAATGCGGGGCAATCGAGTCGAGAGAAGATTTGGTTGGGACACTCACGGCCTTCCAGCGGAAGTGGAAGCCGAGCGGCTACTGGGGATTTCTGGCCGCCCTGAAATCGAAAAATATGGTGTCGACAAATTTAATGAATTTTGCAAAACATCAGTCTTGAAATACACCGAGGACTGGCGAAGTTACATAACCAGGCAAGCTCGCTGGGTTGATTTTGATAATGATTATAAAACATTGGATAAGGATTACACCGAGAGTGTTATCTGGGCATTCCAGGAGCTCTACAACAAGGGCCTAATTTATGAGGGTTTCAAGGTTCTTGCCTATTGCTGGCGCTGTGAAACACCTCTTTCAAATCACGAACTCCGCATGGACGACGAGGTGTACCGGGACAGGCAAGACCAATCGGTAACCGTTACATTCCCGATCACAACGGAGGGCGAATTCAAAGGCGTTAAGGTCTTGGCTTGGACTACAACTCCTTGGACTTTGCCAACAAACTTTGCCCTGGCAGTAGGTCCAGAAATTGAATATGCATTGGTGGCCGCTCCAGCAAGTGAACTGGGTGCGGGACATTATCTAATTGCTTCGGCACTAATTGGGGGTTACCTCAAGGAGTTGGGCTTTGAAGACATCGAATCAGCCAAATCCGCGGTTTCTAAAACTTTCAAGGGCTCTGAGCTAGCCGGCTTGAGGTATGAGCCAATTTTTGATTTCTATACCGACGCAAGCAAATTTGATGTGGAGAACGCTTGGCAGGTTTTAGTTGGGGACTACGTAACAGCGGAAGATGGAACTGGCATTGTCCACCAAGCACCGGCATATGGTGAAGATGACCAGATGCTTTGTAACGCCGCCGGAATTCCCACCTATGTCTCGGTAAACGAGCGCGGGCAATTCACCTCTCTCATAGCTCCTTACGAGGGCCAGCATGTTTTTGATGCCAATAAGCCAATCACCAAGGATCTAAAGGACGCGGGGAGGCTCTTTCGTCAAGCTTCTTATGAGCACAGCTACCCGCACTGCTACAGGTGTAAGAACCCACTCATCTACAAGGCGGTCTCGTCTTGGTTCGTGGAGACTACGAAAGTCCGCGATCGTATGTTGGAGCTAAATCAAGAGATTAACTGGGTGCCAGAGCACACCAAGAACGGAAGTTTCGGCAAGTGGCTTGAAAACGTCAGAGACTGGGCGATTTCCAGAAACCGATTCTGGGGAGCCCCGATTCCAGTCTGGAAGTCAGACGATCCGAATTATCCACGCATTGATGTATACGGTTCGCTCGATGAAATGGAGCGGGACTTCGGGGTGCGACCGAAGGACTTCCACAGGCCTGTGATTGACGAACTGACCAGACCAAACCCGGATGACCCAACTGGCAAATCTACAATGCGCCGTGTTCCAGAGGTTCTGGATTGCTGGTTCGAGTCAGGTTCTATGCCTTTTGCACAGGTTCACTACCCGTTCGAGAATCAAGACTGGTTTGAAACTCATTTCCCAGGGGACTTCATCGTTGAGTATGTTGGCCAAACCAGGGGTTGGTTCTACACGCTTCACGTTCTGTCCACTGCGTTATTTGATCGACCTGCATTCAAGAACAGCGTTAGTCATGGCATTGTCCTTGGCAATGACGGGCAGAAGATGTCCAAAAGCCTTAGAAATTACCCGGACGTGAACGAGGTTTTCGATCGCGATGGTTCCGATGCGATGCGATGGTTTTTAATGTCCAGCCCGATCTTGCGCGGTGGAAACATAGCCGTCACGGAACAGGGAATCAGGGAAGGCGTTCGTCAGGCGCTGTTGCCGCTTTGGAATACCTATTACTTCTTTGCCCTCTACGCAAACGCTTCCGAATACACGGCCAGTCCTTCGATGGCTTCCAGTCAACTGCTCGATAGATATATCTTGGCGAAGACTCGAGACTTGATCGCTCTAGTGAGTGAAGACCTAGATGCGTTTGATAGCTTCTCGGCATCAGGCAGAGTGCGAGAGTTCGCCGAGGTCCTAACCAATTGGTATGTCCGTCGTTCCAGAGACAGGTTCTGGGCCGGGGACAAAGATGCCTTTGACACTCTCTACACCGTTCTCGAGGCAACATTCAGAGTGGTAGCGCCGATGATGCCATTGGTTGCTGAGGAAATGTGGCGGGGGCTAACAAATGGTCGTTCCGTTCACCTAGAGAGTTGGCCAGAGGCCGAGGAGTTCACCTCTGACTCTGAGCTAGTGCGTGACATGGATGCAATCAGGGAAGCGGCCTCGGTTGGCCTTTCTTTGCGCAAAGGTGCAGGGCTGCGTGTGCGTCTTCCGCTTGCAAAGCTCACAGTGGCGGTTTCTGAGCTGGGAGCATTGAACGATTATGCGGAATTGCTTGCGGATGAGCTGAATGTTAAGCAGGTTGATCTCATTCAGGCTGATTCGGGAACGGCTAAACAATTCGGTCTCGAGCATTCTCTTATCGTGAACGCAAGAGCGTTGGGACCGAGGGTTGGAAAAGATGTCCAACGCATCATCGTCGAGTCAAAAAAAGGAAATTGGCAATCAACTCCAGACGGTGTAACCGTGGACGGAACATTGCTAGAAGAAGCTGAGTATGAACTGAGCTTGGTTCCAGGTGCCGAGTCCAACGACCAAATCGTCGGCATCACCAGCTACGGATTTATATTGTTAGACACCAAGCTCTCTGCCGAATTACTGGCAGAAGGAGTGGCTCGAGACACAATTCGTCATGTTCAACAGGCACGCAAGGACGCTGGGCTCGATGTGTCTGATCGTATATCTTTGACCCTGCTGGCTGATGAGGAATCAGCAGCTGCCCTGAGCAAGCACCAGGAATTGATTGCTCGAGAAACCTTGGCCGTTGAAATTTCTATTAACGCCTCCGAGGTCCAATCCGGCTTGAGTGTCGGAGAAACAGGCCAGCTCGAGATTGCGCTTAGAAAAAATTGACGGATTTGCCAACTGACCCGAGGCTTTTAGAAGTCCTAGATTCCCTTTATGCCAGGCAGCCAGAGAATCAAATCCGACCCAGGCTTGAACCAACAAGACGCTTGGTCGAATACATGGGAAGCCCACAGGAGAACTTCAAGATAGTTCACATAACTGGAACCAATGGAAAAACCTCAACTGCAAGAATCATCGAAAGACTGCTTCGTGAGCATGGTCTTCGAACGGGCAGGCTAACCAGTCCGCACCTTGTTCACTTTAATGAGCGCATTGCCCTTGACGGTGAAGCGGTGTCCGACCAAAGGATTATCGATGCCTTTGAGGAAAACGAGTCTTTGATGGACCTGGTCGATTCTGAGTTGGAGGAGCAGGGAGAGCCACCCCTTACTTTTTTCGAGGCCATGACGGCCCTGGCTTTTCATATTTTTTCGGATGCACCGATTGACGTTTTAGTTTTAGAGGTTGGTATCGGTGGGGAATGGGATGCCACAAATGTGGCAGATGCCGATGTTGCGGTTTTTACAACCATCGCACTGGACCACCAGAAAACACTTGGCAACACGGTCGAAGAAATCGCTAATACGAAATCGGGGATTATCAAACCCAAGTCAATTGTGGTTTCCAGCACACAGCAAAAGTCTGTGGAATCTATTCTCCGTGCCCGTGCTGAAAACGAATTCTTAATGGCGGACATGGAATTTAGGCTTTCTGAGGTAGAGCCGGACGGTTACGGGACCAGGTTCTCTCTAACGGGCCTTTGGCAGCAGTACCCGTTACTTTGGATGCCAATCATCGGCCAACATCAAGCCGAAAATGCAGCCACAGCAATCGCTGCAACGGAGGCCTTTCTCGGGCGTGGTATTGCAGATGAGGTGATCCGAAGTGCCATGGCTGACGCTCTTACACCGGGTCGGATGCAAGTCGTGAGCAAAGAACCATTGGTTGTCCTAGACGGAGCACACAACGCCGCCGGTTTGGCCAGCTTCAGAACTTCTCTCCAATTCCACTTTGGGTCGCCAAAGGCCATCGGCGTCGTTGGAATGCTAGGAGACAAGGATGTCTGGAGTGGCGCAAGGGAGTTAGCCGGAGTATTTGACCACCTGATCCTCACCACTGCACCGGGCAGCCGAGGACTCCCGGCATTAGAACTCGCCGATGTTTTTAGTAGTGAGGGTGTCGAAGTTGAGGATATTGAAGATGATTTTTGGCAAGCCTACGAGCAAGCAATTAGGCTGGGACAGAAGACCAACAAACCAGTGTTCGTTACTGGTTCGCTCTACTTAGTAGGTGCAGTCCTGGAAAGACTTCAGATGCAAGACAAGGAAGACATTGCGGAATAGATCCTCAAAAAGAGCATTGGCCTCAATCGCACTTAGCTTTGAAGCATTCGTGGTGTTCTTTGCCACGCTAACTGCCTTTGGCCTGAAGGCTTCGGATATAAGCTCTAACCTTCCCCGAGTTGAAATTATTTGGGCAATTGGATTATCGATCTCTTTGCTCTGCATCATCACTCCGGCGATTTTGTCTAAACCTTTTGGGTATTGGGTTGGTGGGTTGATTCAGGTTGCTGTTGTGGCATCTGGGTTCTGGCTGTGGGGGATGTTTGTGATTGGCTCGATGGTTGCCGGGATGTGGATTTGGGCACTGGTTGCCGGTGGCACAATCGACAAGGCAAGAGCAAACTTTGACAAAATGAAGGAAGAAGGCATCGATGCAGACCCTAGTTCTGATTAAACCAGACGGCGTGAAACGCAACTTGATAGGAGAGATAATCTCTCGTTGCGAAGCTAAAGGATATTCGGTGGTCGAGCTTATAAAGCTTGAACCCTCCAGAGAGCAACTGGCAAAGCACTACCTGGAGCATGAGGGCAAAGACTTCTATGAACCCCTGATGGAGTTCATGCTTTCAGGGCCGATTGTTGCAATCGCCCTCGAGGGTGAGCGAGTAATAGAAGGATTTAGGTCTCTTGCTGGGGCTACGGAACCAACCCTGGCTGCTCCGGGAACCATCAGGGGAGATCTTGGAAGAGACTGGGGCACAAAGGTTGTTCAGAATCTGGTTCATGGATCTGATTCTGAGGAAAGTGCAGCTAGGGAGCTAGAGATCTGGTTCGGTAAGAGCTAAACCAGCGTTATCCAGTAGTCCCAAAACTGAATGAGAATTAGCACAACCATCACCATGACGCTCAGGAGAGCCAGCACCCAGGCCCACGAGTAAATGAAGCGTCCCAGCTTTATGTTCGGCCCGAGGTGGCCATCCTGCATCGTTTTGCCCAATAGCATCCAGAACAGTGGAATTGTCGCAGCCCAAGAAACCATGCAATAGATACACAGGGCTCCGATGTCATACACGGATTGAGTGAAAAGCCAGATCACAAATCCCATTGCGAAGACGTGTCCCACCAAGAACAGGCGCCAAAACCAAGGGGCAAATGTGGCACCCGCCAAGATCGCCATACCTACCAAAATTGGTGCGAAAAATGCAGCAATTCCAATTAGGGGGTTTGGAAATCCCAATAGTGCCGCCTGTTCACTGAGCATCACTGACTTACAGCTGATAAGTGGCGAAATGTCACATGATGTTGACAGCTCTGGATTCTCGGCGACGCGAAGCCTTTCAAGTGTTAAACCAAAGCTGGCAATCCAGCCCATGACACCCATGGAAATCAACGCAATTGGAAATAGCATGCTTCAATTATCGCATTTTGGTAACAACTCGTGTCATACTCTTACTCAGATGCAAACACACTTGCATCGAAGATTTATTCGGCGAGCGATGTGCCCCGAAGATGAGAATTAGATTCCGGCTGAGGCTTGAATCACGAGAATGGCCCCTAGGGTGTGAACCGAGTGGCTTTGAAGGCATAAGTGGCTAAGAAAAAAGAAGAGCCGAAGAAACCGCTGAGCACTCAGCTGATCTTTCAGGCACCAGACCTACCAACACCAAAAGTAAATCCTCGCAGCGGCAAGTTGGCCGATGAGGAATCTGGCGACGCGCCCAAAAAACCGGCTAACACAAGAACTCGAACACGCACCAAAACAGAAGCGTCTTCTGGTTCCAAGAAGGCCGAGCCTGCGGTCGAGGAAAAAGAGCCTGGATCAACCAGAGTTGCTGCTAAAAAACAACGCAGAAATACTTCCCGCGACTCAGGACGACGTCGCACCGCTGTTACTGAATCTGAGTTTTTGGCTAGGCGTGAGTCCGTGGACCGCCGCATGGTTGTTCGAGAAAAAGACGAGCGGGTTCAGATCGGAGTCCTTGAAGACGGTTTGCTTGTTGAGCACTATGTAGCAGAGAGTCAGGGCGGCTCTCTAATCGGCAATGTCTACCTCGGTAAAGTCCAAAACGTACTGCCATCAATGGAAGCCGCTTTCGTTGACATCGGGCGAGGACGAAATGCAGTTCTTTACTCTGGCGAGGTCGACTGGGAGGCAGCCGAAACCGGAAACCAGCCTCGCCGAATCGAACTTGCGTTGAAATCTGGTGACCAGGTCTTGGTGCAGGTTACTAAGGATCCGGTTGGACAGAAGGGCGCACGCCTCACGTCTCAAATTTCACTTCCAGGACGCTTTTTGGTGTACGTCCCAGGTGGCAACATGTCTGGAATATCACGTAAATTGCCCGAAGGTGAAAGGCAGCGGCTGAAGCAAATTCTGAAGCACGCTTTGCCGGAGGATGCTGGTGTTATCGTTCGTACCGCCGCAGAGGGTGCCACCGAGGACCAGCTGACCCTAGATGTCGAGAGACTTAAGGCACAGTGGGAAGAGATCACAGCAGAAGTAGCTAAGGGCAAGGCACCAACTCTGTTACATAGCGAGCCTGATCTGCTTGTAAAAATTATTCGTGATGTTTTTAATGAAGACTTCGCTGAGCTCGTAATTTCTGGCAGTGACTCGCTTGCAACCATCAGTAAGTATCTAGAGTCCGTGGCCCCGGAGCTTCTCGAACGCATAGTTGAGCACAAGATTAAAGAAGACATCTTTGACACCTACAAGCTTGGCGACCAAATCATTAAGGCTCTTGATCGCAAGGTCTTCTTGCCTTCGGGTGGCTCATTGGTCATAGACCGAACCGAAGCGATGACCGTCGTAGATGTGAACACTGGAAAGTTCATCGGGTCCGGGGGAAACCTCGAAGAGACCGTTACGAAGAACAACTTGGAGGCAGCCGAAGAGCTTGTCCGCCAACTCCGACTGAGAGACATCGGCGGCATCGTTGTAGTTGACTTCATCGACATGATCCAGGAGTCGAACCAGGAAATGGTTCGCAGAAGGCTTCTAGAGTGTCTTTCGCGGGATCGGACAAAAAACCAGGTGGGTGAGGTTACATCACTCGGGCTTGTTCAGCTGACTCGAAAGAAAATCGGCCTTGGACTGCTAGAAACTTTCTCTGAGCCCTGTGATTGCTGTGCCGGTAGAGGCGTGGTGGTTCATGACGAACCTAGATTTAGAATGCCTGAAACCGGCGAGCCCAAAAAGGGTAAGCGAAAAGAAAAGACCAATTCTCAAGCAGAGCCTCAGGTGGTCAAGAAAATCGTCACAGCTGAGCAAGCGGACGCTTTTAAGTCGGTAGTAAATCAGATCGCAGCTGCTGGCCATGCTGAGAATATCAACGCTGCTACTGAGACAAAAGAGCCTGAGGGTAAGACAGAAATCTTGAATGCAGTGCTTGACTCACTTCCTGAACCCCAGACCGAAGCCAAGCCGAAGCGTCGCAGAGCAACATCAGCTGGTAAATCAGTTGACACAAAGAAGTAAATACTTACTATCTGTGTTGCCCATACCCAGTTTCTTTGCTAAACTTCGAGGCTGTTGCTCACCATCTGTGAGCTAACGAGGTTTCCCTAAAAAAAGTTAGGTTTCAACGTGGTTTACGCAATTGTTCGCGCTGGTGGACGTCAGGAAAAGGTTGAGGTCGGCACCATTGTGACCATGAACCGAATTGCAGCATCATCGGGCATGATTGAGCTGCCCGCAGTACTTTTGGTGGATGGTGACAAGGTCACTTCAGACTCTAAATTACTTGCCAAGGTGAAGGTTGTCGCTGAAGTACTAGAGCAGACCAGAGGCCCAAAGATTTCAATTCAGAAGTACAAGAACAAGACCGGATACAAGAAGCGTCAGGGCCACCGCCAGGACCTCACTCGTGTTCAGGTCAAAGAGATTAAGTAACGAGGAGTTAGACAATGGCATCCAAAAAGGGAGTTAGCTCCACTAGAAACGGTCGCGATTCAAATGCACAGCGTTTGGGCGTTAAGCGCCACGATGGCCAAGCTGTCAACGCCGGAGAAATCATCGTTCGTCAGCGCGGAACGCATTTCCACCCGGGTGTGAACGTAGGCCGTGGCAAAGACGACACTCTGTTTGCTCTAGCAGCAGGCGCCGTAAAGTTTGGTGCCAAGGCCGGTCGTCGAGTAGTAAATATCGTTACCCAGTAGCAGATTTTGAAGAAAGGCGAACCTGGAACGGGTTCGCCTTTTTTTGTAGGGAGGAAAAATGGTCACATTCGTTGATCAAGTTACCCTGCACCTTTCGGCAGGTAATGGTGGCGATGGTTGCACCAGCACCAAGCGTGAGAAATTTAAGCCACTTGCAGGCCCGGATGGGGCTAATGGCGGTGACGGTGGCACTATTTCTCTTGTCTCTGATCAAAATACAACTACTCTTTTGGACTACCATCACCGACCTCACAGGTCTGGACTAAACGGCTCTTCCGGAGCTGGAGACTTTCGCAATGGTGCTCACGGCGGGGACATCTCACTTAAGGTTCCGGTTGGAACTGTCGTAAAAGATGCCAAGGGTAAGTTACTGGCGGACCTTGATGCCCCGGACATGGAGATAGTTATCGCCCAGGGGGGCCAGGGCGGGCTCGGCAACGCCGCCCTAGCTAATCAAAAGCGAATTGCACCCGGTTTTCACCTGCTAGGCGTTCCAGGGTGGCAGGGCGATGTAATTCTTGAGCTTAAGGTTGTTGCTGATGTGGCGCTAGTTGGTTTTCCAAGTGCCGGCAAAAGCTCTTTGATAGCCGCAATGAGTTCAGCGAGGCCGAAGATTGCCGACTACCCCTTTACGACGCTTCATCCAAACCTTGGTGTAGTCCAGGCGGGGGAGCGGCGCTACACCGTGGCCGATGTTCCTGGCCTAATCGAAGGCGCAAGCCAAGGTAAAGGCTTGGGGCTGGAGTTTCTAAGGCACGTAGAGCGCTGTAGCGCGCTGCTGCACGTTATCGATTGCGCGACCATGGAGCCAGGCCGTGACCCTATTAGTGACCTCAACATCATCCTCGGCGAGTTGCGTGATTATCAAGTCCCCGAGGGTCAAACGCCCTTGCATGAGAGGCCTCAACTAGTTGCGCTGAATAAGATCGACGTCCCTGACGCCAAAGAGTTAGCGGAATTTGTAAAGAAAGACCTAGAGTCTCTTGGTTATCCCGTCTTTTTGGTTTCAACTGCTAGCCACGAGGGGTTGAAAGATCTAAATTTTGCCCTGAGCAAGGTAGTCGAGTCAGCCAGAGAACATCAGATCACCGGAACCAAGAAACGCTTTTCTTTGATTCAGTCCAAGGTTGATGATTCTGCATATTTAGTCCGCAAAGAGTCCATTTCTGGCGAGGATGTTTTTAGAATTATTGGCTCTAAGCCGGAACGTTGGGTTGCCCAAACTCACTTTGGCAACACTGAAGCGGTCGGATACTTAGCGGAGCGACTGGCCAAGATTGGTATTGAGGACGAGTTAGTGAGGCAGGGCGCTAAGCGCGGTTCAACCGTGATTATTGGCGAGGGAAACGGAGTTGTTTTCGATTGGGATCCACTTATCGATTCCGTGGCGGAGCTTGCTGAAGGACTCGGTATGAACGATTCTGAACCAAGGCGAACTAACCAAACGCGCCGGGACGAGTATTACGCAATGATGGATCAGCGAGCACAGGGGCGTGAGGAACGGCAAGCGGTCCGAGAGGCTAGCGTTTTCGCGGAGGAGGACGGAAATTGAGCACCGCAGATTTGATTTCTTCGGCTCACCGGGTTTTGGTTAAAGTCGGTTCAAGTTCTATCACTGGTGATCAAGAGGCAAACCTGGACCTCATTGTTGACTTCACAGTCGACCTTAAAAAGCTTGGCAAAGAAGTCATAATCGTGAGCTCAGGTGCGATCGCTACGGCTGCACCGCTTTTGGGTCTGACAATTCGCTCCGACGATCTTCCAACATCGCAGGCGCTTGCCAGCATTGGACAGGCGAAGCTAATGGGTCGCTACGAAAAGTCTCTAGCAAGGCACGCTTTGATTCCCGGCCAGATTCTTCTAACTGTTGAGAACCTAGATCAAGACCAGTCCTCACTAAATGCTCTGAAGGCGATTGAGCGGCTGTTGGAGCTGGGCGTAGTTCCAATCATTAATGAAAATGACTCCGTTGCAACACATGAAATTCGCTTTGGTGACAACGACCAATTGGCGGCTAGGGTCTCAACGCTAGCCGGAACCGACCTGATGATCTTGTTGAGTGACATTGATGGCCTGTACACGAAACCCCCTCAAGATCAAGGGGCTGAGCACATTTCGACGGTTGAGTTCGGTGACTCATTGAACAGCATCGAAGTGTCCGGTACTTCCACTGGGTATGGCACCGGAGGAGCGCTTACAAAGTTAGCTGCAGCGAGGCTGGCCACCATTGGTGGTGTCGGTGTTGTTCTGACTTCTACTGCGAATGTAGTTGAACTTCTAAGCGGGGACTGTAAGCACACCTGGTTTGAACCAAGCTCTAGGCCCTAGGATTTTTAGGATGAGCATTATTAACGTTTTCGAAGGCGCCAAAGACTCGACAAATGCAATGGCGCTAGCCACGACAGTCGTCAAAAACGCTGCCCTTGAACTGATTGCCCTTGAGCTTGAGAGCAACACTCAAGAGATTCTTGATGCCAATAAGTTGGATCTGGCTCAAGCTGTCGCAAACAGTGTTAGCAAGTCACTGCAGGATCGACTGCTGCTTGATGAGAAACGAATTCAAGCTCTGGCAGACGCTGTAAGGCTAATTGGACAGCTTCCGGACCCAATTGGGGACTCTGTTCGTGGAATGAAGCTGCCAAATGGACTTCAAGTCCAGCAGGTTCGGGTTCCATTTGGCGTTATCGGTTGCATCTATGAAGCAAGGCCAAACGTCACAGTGGACATTGCTGCTCTGGCAATCAAGAGCGGCAATGCTGCGGTTCTTCGTGGCGGATCGGCTGCTGAAAAGACAAACCAGGTTTTAGTCTCGATAATTCAATCTGGTCTAGTCGGCGCTGGACTCCCAAAACATGCAATCTCCTCGGTAGATGCCTACGGACGCGAAGGCGCTGTTGAGCTCATGAAGGCGAGAGGCTATGTTGACGTGCTTATTCCGAGAGGATCAGCTGGGCTAATAAAGACGGTGGTCACGGAGTCAACGGTTCCGGTCATTGAGACCGGTGACGGAGTGGTTCACATATTTGTAGACGAAAGTGCAGACCTGGATCAGGCGGTTCCAATAATCTTGAATTCCAAGATCCAGCGGCCCTCAGTCTGCAATGCACTGGAGACCCTCCTAGTTCATGAAGCCGTCGCAACCCAGTTGCTTCCGGGGCTTGCCCTAGAGCTGGAAGCTCAGGGTGTTCAAATTCACGCCTGCCCCAAGACGCAAGTAATTGTGCCAAGTTCGACTCCCGCGACGGAAGAGGATTGGTTCACCGAGTATTCATCGCTTGAATTGGCAATTCGGGTGGTCAAAGACCTTGATGAGGCTCTGGCGCACATAGCAAAGTACTCAACCAACCACACTGAATCGATTCTCACTGAAGACATTCATAATGCCGAAAGGTTTTTGGCAGAGGTGGATTCGGCAGCAGTGATGGTTAATGCGTCCACGCGATTCACTGATGGCGGCGAGTTTGGCTTTGGGGCTGAGGTCGGTATATCTACTCAGAAACTCCACGCTCGAGGCCCAATGGGTTTGCCGGAATTGACCTCCACCAAGTGGTTGGTTCGTGGCAACGGACAGATTCGCAACTAAACTACAAAGATAAAGAAGGAGAAAAGTTGATTTCACAACTACTGGCCGAGGGTGCAATTGTTCACCACTCTGAACTACCAATTCCCGGAATCCTTTTTGGCGTCATCGCTTTTGTTTCATTTCTAGCCTTGGGATTGGTGACAATGTCCTACCGAGACGTTGCCAATCGTCACTCCCACAAAACTGCTGGCACTAAAGCCAGCCATTAGTTTTTTATGACTACCAAGCGACTCCGCATTGGTGTGATGGGCGGTACTTTCGACCCAATCCACCACGGTCACTTGGTCGCTGCAAGCGAAGCAGCATCGACACTCGGCCTAGATGAAGTGCTTTTCGTCCCCACTGGGGAGCCGTGGCATAAGAAGCCAGTTAGCTCAGCCGAGCACCGATATCTGATGACGGTTATTGCCACTGCTGCGAATCCGCAATTCACGGTCAGTCGAATAGACATTGATCGTCCGGGAATTACCTACACAATTGACACTCTTCGAGATCTTGCCAAGCAGTACCCGGAAGCAGACTTGGTCTTCATTTCTGGAGCCGATGCAATTGCGCAAATCTTGGCATGGAAGGAAATCGACAAAGTTTGGTCACTTGCTGAATTTATTGCGGTGAGCAGGCCGGGGCACAACCTTGAGTTACCAGAGGCTCCAGAGGGGACAATCTCAGTTCTGGAAGTCCCAGCACTCTCGATCAGCTCTACAAACATTCGTTCCCGCGCAGAAGAGGGCAAACCGATTTGGTACTTAGTGCCCGATGGTGTCGTTCAGTACATTGCTAAACACCAGCTTTACAGGGGTGGCACTTGAGTGAACACATGACTAGAAGGCAGCTCCGTGAGCTTGAAAGGGCGGGCGAAGCTGCGCCAGAAACCCCCATTCAAATGGAGGCTGCCGCTCCAATTTCGGATGCATCAGCACCTCAAGAGCTGTCGCCCGCATCGCCAGACATTTCACAAATGACTCGAAGGCAAATCAGAGAACTGGGTCTAGCGTCTGAGGCGAGTAACTCATTAGACCTCTCCTCAACGGCTCCTCCTGTCGCACAGGAGGCGAAAGCAAACTACATGGAATCAGGCGAGAGTGGAGCCAGGCGCCTGATCCGGCAGTCGATGTTGGATGATGGCCAGCGAAGCACTGACATTGCAGGCGAAGCCGTCCAAGGCCTTCAAGCTCTAGATGCCCCCGAAGAACTAACTTTCGCGGGAACTAACTTGCTTGCCGAGCCAAGTACTCAGTCAATTGTGCTCTCTTCAAACACTCAAGCCATCGACCTTCCTCTTGACACCGGTGAGATTGTCACAACCGGTTCAATCTCTATAGTCTCCGAACCTTCCAACGGGCCTCAAACTGATGGGTTCGATATTGATGAACTGCACTCTTTCGACGAAGAGAGCATAACCGGCGTTATGTCCACCGTGAGCCCAATTAGCGCTAAAGAACTGGTGAATCAGAGGTCCACGGTTGGCGTCGTTCCTCAGTCGGTGCTCAGAAGAGGTTGGTGGAAGCCATGGGCTTTGGCTGCTGGTTCGCTAGGACTGGTAGTTACTGCGATACTTGCAGCCATAACGATTCTCGGTGCCGTAGGAGGCTAACTTTTTTGCCAGCAAGTAAAGAGACCATTCAGTTGGTCAAAATAGCCTCCAAGGCAGCCACGGACAAACTAGGAGAAAACTTAGTAGCTCTAGACGTGACCGAGCCGTTCGCGTTAGCGGAAGTGTTTCTTATTATCAGCGCGACTAACGAGCGCCAAGCTCAGGCAATCTCTGATTCGGTTGAGGATGAACTGCTTCAACATAAGGTAAAGACTAGATTTCGAGAGGGAAGACAAACTGGCAGGTGGGTGTTGCTTGACTTTGGAGACCTAATTGTTCACGTGATGCACGAGCAAGAGCGGGAGTTTTATTCTCTAGAACGCCTCTGGAGCGATTGCCCTGTGGTTCCAACCAGCTAGGTTTTTTGTGTAGACTAAGGCAGTTCACGGGCCTGTGGCGCAGCTGGTAGCGCACCTGCATGGCATGCAGGGGGTCAGGGGTTCGAGTCCCCTCAGGTCCACCGTGTTTCTAATTCTTTAGCCTCTGGAATAACTTCTACCTTTTTTGTCTTCTAGAATTTCGGGCGAAACACTCGAGAGGTTCAGCAAAAGCTTATGGAAGTAAAACCTCACGGAATCCATCACGTCACCGCTATCGCACGCGATCCTCAGAAAAATGTGGACTTTTACACCAAGGTGCTTGGTCTGCGCCTAGTTAAACAAACTGTGAATTTTGATGCTCCACACGTTTGGCACCTCTACTACGGGGATGAAAAAGGCTCGCCAGCCAGTATTTTGACCTTTTTCCCCTGGGTCGGTGTACCCAAGGGCAAGGAGGGCGCCGGATTGGCCACGGCAACAGCCTTTAGTGTTCCACCAGAGTCGATTGGCTGGTGGCAGCAGCACCTTATGAATTTGGGCTTAGAGCCAGAAGCCCCAGTTGTTCGCGGTGACTCTGAGGTTCTAACTTTATTTGACTATGACGGAATGAGAATTGAGCTAACAGCTAACGAAGGTGATCAAAGAAGCGGTTGGGACGGAGTCAGTTCGATACCGGCAGAACACGCGGTTAGGGGTCTTCACTCAGTTACTCTGTCTCAGCGCCAGGTCGACCCTACAGCCGGAATGCTGACTAATCTTCTTGGAATGGAGCACCTCAAGGATTTGCAAGGCTCATCGCAATTCCAGATGGGTGATGGTGGAGCTGGGGCACTGGTGGATGTCCTGGGTGGGGTTCACGAAAATGGACTTCAGGCCGGAGGAACGGTTCACCATGTCGCGTTTAGAGCTCCAAACATTGAGACCATGACACTTTGGCAGCAGGAGTTAGGTTCTCGCGGTGTTCAAGTTACAGAAATTCTTGATCGACAGTATTTCAAGAGCATATATTTCCGTGAACCGGGCGGAGTGCTCTTCGAGATTGCAACCGATGAGCCTGGGTTTGACATCGATGAGCCACTCTTAGAACTTGGAAGAAAATTGAAACTCCCACCGTGGTTAGAGCCTTCTAGGGAACAGATTCAGGCATCACTTCCTGCGATTCAGGTTGAACCGTGAACAGTAGAGACATGACTAGGCCTCATTTTTATAAGGCTGGCTCGAAAAGGACACTGCTGCTGTTTCATGGAACAGGTGCCGATGAGCATGACCTGGTGCCACTTGCGGAATTACTGGACAAGGAAGCCGGAATACTGAGTCCAAGGGGCCTTTATGTCGAAAATGGAATGAATCGGTTTTTTGAAAGGTATCAGGACGGCTCCTTCAACGAGCAAAGCATCGAGCAGGCAGTATCAGAGCTTACGGATTTTATCTCTGCAGCAATAATCGAATACCAACTTGCAGGTAATGAATTTATTGCGGTTGGCTTTTCTAACGGGGCAAACACTGCTGCGGCCCTAGTGCTTCGTCAACCAACGCTTTTTAGTGCTGCAGTGCTTTTTGGAAGCACTCGGCCATTTTCTGGCATTAGCGAGGTAGATCTCACTGGAAAGAGAATCTGGATTGGTAATGGTTCTCACGACCCTTATGCTCCAGAGTCAGTAACTGAAAGCTGGGTAGCAGAACTTGAGGGTGCGGGAGCGGATGTCAGTTGGCTAAGGCACCCTGGTGGCCATCAAATTAGTCAGGCACATCTCCAGGAAATTTCCAGACAACTGGCCTAGTCTTCTTTTATCTTCTTTGTCTATCGAAAGGACAATCTTGGCATCGCACAACCCAGCCTTTAACCGGAGTATGCGTTCAGGTCTTCAGGCCGCAACTTTAGAACAACAGCAGGTGAACTCGGAATTCGATCGCATGACATCGAACCCAATGACAATGGAGGGCACCACCTCCAAAGTGTTGGGTATGTTTTTGGCTGTGCTTGTTGGGGCCGGTGCTACTTGGTATCTGGAGCTGTATTCATTGTTCTTCCCTGCGATGTTTGTAGGCCTGGGTCTAGGGCTCTGGGCTAGCTTTAGCAGGAAGGTTCGTCCGGGTCTGTACATGGCGTATGCCCTCGTGCAGGGAGTTTTCATTGGGGGACTCAGTGGATTGCTCGAAAGTATCTATCCCGGGATTGTTCAGACGGCAGTGATTGGAACCTTCGCGACCGCGGGTGCGATGTTTGCGGCTTATCGTTTTGGTTGGGTCAAAGTTGACCAGCGATTCACGCGCTTTATGACTTTTGCTATCTCTGGTTACTTGGTCTTCGCACTTGTAAACCTCGGTTTTGCTTTGATTGCCGGTATTAGCATTTACAGTTCACCGTTTGGTTGGTTGATAGCTCTCGTAGGTGTTGGTCTTGCAGCTTTCACATTGAATCTGGACTTCGAAGTGATCCGTCAGGGTGTGGCTCAGCGCTGGCCAGAACAGATGGAGTGGAGAGCGGCCTTTGGTCTGACTGCATCATTGATCTGGCTTTACGTGGAGATTCTTCGTCTGCTAGCTATTTTTAACCAAGACTAAGAGGCACGTCTTTCCCACTGCTGCCAAAGTTGTCTAAGGTCCCAGGCGTTCTCGGCAAGAATTGAGACTCCCCGTGCTCCTGTACGACGAGTCCTTCCTGATATCAGAAGCAGCTTGTTTTGAAACAGTAGGTGGCTGCACCTTCGCTGAGCCTCGTCAAAGAATGTTGCGTCAGTAAGTCCTGAACCGTCGTCCAGACTAATGAAGACTACTCTTTTCCCGCTTCTCATCGGGGGAGTCTGAGTGGCAACTCGCACCCCAGCCACGAGCACCTCAGTATTGCTTCTGAGTGAACCAATTTCACTTGCTCTGACAACTCCCATTTCGTTCAACATCGATTGGAACTTCTCAATTTGGTGCTGGGAGATGTCCATACCTGTTACATGAAGCTCTGATTCGAGTCTCTCGTGCTCAGTGGGTAGAGGGTTCCCAGTTGGGAGTTGGTCGAGATTTTTCAAATCAAAAGCAAGTTGGTTCTTGTCTAAAGCTGGGGCGGCCTTGGAGCTTAACTGCCTAATTTTTACCAGCAGATCGGCTCTGTTGCTAATTGCATCTTCTTTTGAGATGCCAGCCACAGCGTCCAGAGCACCAACAAGGGCGAGCTTTTCTAGTGTTCTTCTGGATGGCCTTGCTCTCAGGTAAAAGTCGGTGACGCTGTCAAATGGTTGTTCGCATATGATTCGCTCAAGTTCCGGTTTAGAGATACCTGTTATTTCCCCAAGGGAAACTCTCACGCCTAAGCGCCCTGATTGCTCTTGAACCACATAGTCAATCGTGGACCTATTTACGTCTAGCCCTAAAAGCTCAACTCCCAATCTCCTTGCTTCGGCCAGCAAAAGTCTTTTCGGATACATTCCAGGATCATGGGTTAGCAGGCCGGCAATGAATTCGGTTGGGTAATGAGTTTTTAGCCATGCCGATTGGTAGGTGGGAACGGCAAAGGCGGCACCGTGAGCTTTGCAAAAACCAAAACTTCCAAAGCCTTCCAGTATTGACCAGACTCTTTCGATGACTGCTGTTTTATAGCCTCTGGCAGCGGCAGCTTTCTTGAAATAGCTAGCAACTGCCTTAGCCTTCTTGGGGTTCGCGAGCTGCCTTCTCATTTCGTCTGCTCTGGCCAGAGTGCAACCGGTCATCACGTTCATAATTCTCATTAGTTGTTCATGAAAAACAACCACTCCGTAGGTTTCCTGAAGAATCTCCCTTAGATCTGGGTGCATGAAGTCTGGCTGGATAAACCCGTGCCTGCCATCCAGATAGGGCTTAATCATGTTTCCTTTCATTGGCCCCGGCCGAAACAGTGATATTTGCATTGTTAGGTCATTAAATTTTGTTGGTTGGTGTTTACCTGTCAGTTCACGTTGCCCGGGGCTTTCAATTTGGAAAAGACCAAGGGTGTTAGTTGTCCTAATCATTTTGTAGACATCAGGGTCATCCTTTGGAGCTGCATCCAGGTCGACTTCCTTTTTTTGCACGCGGGCTATTTCTTTGATTGTGTAGGCCATAGCGCTTTGCATTCGAACTCCAAGCACATCAAGCTTTAGAAACCCCATTGGATCCATGTCGTCTTTATCAAACTGGCTCATGGGTAGACCCATGCCGCTTGGTTCAGTTGGCGTGAGATTGAGCAGTTGAGAATCACCAAGTATTACGCCACACGGGTGCATAGAAATGTGTCGGGGGAGTCGGTCTAGGCGCTGGGTGATATCTACCAGGAGATTAAGCTTGCGATCGGTTTCGGTGAGCTTTGAGAAGTCCGCAAGTTCAGGCTTTTCAGCCATTTCTGCCCGAAAGTTCCTGGCAGAAAAGCGCCACATGTTCTTGGCGATTTCATCCACCTGTTCGTCTTCTAGACCAAGAGCCATGCCTCCGTCTCTAACTGCTCCCCGGCCCCTGTAGGTTGACTGCATCGAAAGCAGTGTGACTCTGTTTCCTCCGTAGCGTCTAAAAATCCCACGGTAAATTTCATGCCTCCTTGCAGATTCAACATCTATGTCGATATCCGGCAGGGTGGACCTCTCAGTAGACAAGAATCTTTCAAACAGCAAACCCTCTTCGATTGGGTCAACATTGCTTATGCCCAGCAGGTAATTGGTTAGCGAACCGGCACCGGAACCTCTGGCCGCGATTCGTATCCTCATATCTCGGATCATCTGGGCCACATCGGCAACCGTTAGAAAGTAAGTTGCAAAGCCCAATTTATTGATTGCTATTAACTCTTGAGAGAGCCGGTGCTGCACTGAGGCTAGTTCTGCAGCTTTTATGTTTGGGTATCGTAAAGAAATCCCCGCGTGACTTTTTTGCCAAAGCACTTCGAATGGATTACCCGTGATCCCAAGGGCTGACTGCTCGGGTGTTTTTGGTTGATTCCATCCGCAATCGGTATCCGGATCTAGGAAGCACTTCTGAGCAAGCAGTTCAGTGTTTCTCAGCAGTGCAACTGATTCTGCGGTATTCTCAGTGATTTCAAGAGCGATTGCCGCCATCTGGTGCCAAGACTTTAGTGATGCTTGAGCGTTTGGTTGTGGAGCAAATAGACCCAAAGCCTCTAAGTTCCTGGCTGAGTCAAGAACATCAGCGGTCAATGCGCCATCGGGCTCTATGTAGCGAACTGCGTTCGTGATGATCGCAGGTATCCCAGTCTGTTTGGATAACTCAAACATTGAATTGGCGTGCTGAGCAGATCCTACTGTTCCAGGTTCAGTCATGTGGTTCACAAGCTCAATTGCCAATGACGAGGGCAAGGGGAAGTATTCAAGCCACTGCCTGGCTGATTTCAGTGCCTCTGAGCGTGAAGGCAGAGCAAGTTTTCCAAGAGCGCTTTCAGGTCCTATCAAAATCGTGCAATTGGCTTCATCTTTAAAAAAGCGAGCCAGATCTGTAATCGAGATGGAAATTTCTTTTTTCTTTCCCCTGTGTTCTTGGGCCTGTGAAATTATTCGGCAGAGAGTTGCCCAACCTTTGCCTCTGTTGTTGCCGTGGGCAAGGATTACAACGCGGCCCAGTGGTTTTTCTGCTGTGACTTGAAGGCTCACCCCAACAATTGGGATAATCCCCGCTTGGATGCAGCTACCAATGTGTTTTATGGCTCCGTACAGACCATCACGATCAGTTATAGCCAGTGCAGGAGATGCCATTGCTGCGGCAGCTGATGCAAGTTGATTTGGTCGATTCACTCCGTAGTGGGCGGAAAATGCAGAGCTTACGTTTAGGTGAGTAAAGCTCATTTAGGGAGTGGCTGTTTCAACTTCCCATTGATCACCGGGCATTCGGTGACGAAGTTGGAAAAAGTATCTACCAGCGTGACTCGCCGCCCACAGGCGCCACATTTCTGTTTCAACTAAGTTCTGGCCCTCGCCTGCAGCTGCCTGCTCAGCATCTTGCCACCAAAGTGCTCTGGAATACCAGCGCACCGGTCGAGAAGCAGCCATAAATACCTCGTCTCGCCAGGTAAAGCAGGTCGGAGCACCGTCAGCATCCAACATGATGCCCGTGGCAGGTTCAAAGTCCACAGTCAGCGCCCCTTCTAACTAATCGAACATTTGTTCGAATAATTAGAAGTGTAAGTGCTGTCTAGGACATTTACAAAATCCCGACTAGATCTTCTTTATTAGCTCTGCGGAATTATTCTTCACGGATCCAACCTCAGAGCTGACAGCATGAAATTGCAAGTTAGAGGCAACTTCATTTGACTCAACTTGAAGCTCACTAATTAGTGCATCGGTGGTGTGATAATCCGGAGAAATCCAGGCATCCAAACCGTCTTCAGTTAGGAAGACCGGTGACCTGTCATGAATGTTTGCTAAATTCTCTGAGCTGTCTCGAGTGAGAATGCTGCACGTCAGGACCCATCGGGAGGGGTCTGAGACATCTTTGCTCTCATCACGCCACCAGCTATAGATACCGGCAAAGCAAATCATCTGATCCGGTGCATGAATGAAAAACGGTGTCTTTTTACTTTCCGTTCCCTGCCATTCGAAATAACCACTTGCGGGAATCGCACATCTCTTAGAAAGAGCCGCCTCGGCAAAGCTTGGCTTGGTTAGAACGGTCTCAGCCCGAGCATTGAAAAGGGGTGGGCCAGAAAAATCCTTTGTAATTGGTGACATCAAGCCCCAACGCGCTAAATGAATTTCTCTGACAGGGAGTGATTCAATCTCACGCTCGAGAATGATTGGAACCTGAGTGGTAGGTGCAATGTTGTAGTTGATGAGCTTTTGATCAGAAGGGTAGTTCTCTACCTCAAATAAATCAGCAACCGCCGATATTTCCTTGGCAATTACGAATCGACCACACATAAATCACTCCTCACGCTGCAAATTCTTGCATAGCACCCAATTCAGAACTTGCTAATTCACTAGGCAATTACTGAGTTCTCACCTTTCGAACCCTCAGACAGCATCATCAATCGCTTTCGAAAAGAGTTCAACATCTTGTGCTTACCCATTGGAATGTTTTGCCAGCTAGTCACACCACGAATTCCTTGAAGTGAAGACAAGCTCCAGGTTTCGCAATTGGCCAGCTCCTCGGGCTTTGCTCTTTCAGTTCTAGTGTCGTGGCCGGCTTGACTTGCAAGCTCAAAAACTAGCTCTCTGGTTATTGAAGGCAACCAAGGGGTGGATTCATCTGGGGCGCAAAGTACTCCGTCGCGCCACCACACGATTGCAGAAAGTGCTCCGTCGGCAATAAAGCCATCGCCATCAAGAATTACTGCCTCGTCGGCGCCATGGAGGTTGGCCTTTCTGCGCAGTTTCTGGCAGGCCGACAAATCAGGGCCTTTTACGGTTGGGTTTTGTCTTGGATCCAATTCGTCTAGCGACCAGAGGATGCAAGTTTGGGTCCTGACTGGCGCGTGGCGCAGCCTAAAAAATAATTGCTCTCCAATTGGAAGTTGTTCCCTAAACTCAATTCTTGGAAACCAATCACCGGTGTCTGGGGTCGTGGCAATGACGTTTTCAAAAAACTCCAGAAGGTAGTCTGACTCAACGTTGTCAACTGAGCTGCTGAATCTCTTTAGGTGTCGGGAGAGGGCTCGGGTGGATCCGTCCGAAACCAGCCAGCTATCGGCAACCGTTAGTGGTGCTGGTATAGCGTGGGCAACTGGAATCAGTTCACCTCCGGTGAATTGAAAGAAGTCTCCAGAAACACTCATCACCAACTAAGGATAGAGGGCTGGCAGGAGGTGAAATGACTCTTTACTACGAACGCATAGCGGGCTGGAGTCCAATTGCGGACACTTTTACATCCTTTTTTTCCAGTCTGCCCAATTGTTTTTGGTTAGACAGGGAGCATCATCATGACTCTAGGTTTTCGATTATCGGCACCGGGCATCCGACTTCAAACCTCGCTCCAAAACCATCCGTAGAAAGCTTTCAGGATCTGCCCTTTGCCTTTAGGCCTGGCTTTGTAGGGGTTGTTGAGTACTCCAGTCCGGGAGAGGGACCACTGGTGGTAGCCGGTATAAATGTTGATAGAGCGTTTGTCTTTGATCACGATAAGCGGGCCATGTTTTTTATTGGCGAGTTTGCCAATCAGAAGCTATTTGTTGAGTGGTTTCATGCGGCCCTGCTGAGGCTCGCCATAGCTGGTGGAGACGCTGCTGTTTATGATTTCAATAATGATGCCGCGACTGCAGCAGAGCTGACAGCGGTCGACTCAAAATCTGATTATTTGAACAACATAAATGTTGCCCTAGCAGAAATATCTAAGGGTGAGATTTACCAAATCTGCTTAACCACAGAATTGCGAGGGGAATTCACTGGCGATCCACTCGCTCTTTTTCTGAGGCTGAGAAGACAACACCATGCCCCTTACTGCACTTATCTAAAAGTGGACGGGGTCGAATACCTGAGCATTTCACCGGAAAGATTCCTTACAGTTTCTGGCTCAAGGGTGCTGAGCTCACCCATAAAAGGCACCCGGGCTAGATCAGAGGATCCTGAAATGGATCGGGCACTAATGGATTCGCTGGTCAGTGATGAAAAGGAGCGAGCTGAAAACCTGATGATTGTGGATCTGATTCGCAATGATCTGTCTTCGGTGTGTAAGGCCGAATCAATTACCGTCGAGGCTTTGCTCGCAATCAGAAGTTACTCAACGGTTCACCAATTGGTGTCAGACGTCTCGGGGGAGCTTCAGCAAGGCATGACGGGGCTAGAAGCACTGACCGCGCTTTTTCCAGGAGGCTCAATGACTGGAGCACCGAAAATACGAGCATGTGAATTGATTGCACAGATAGAAAATCGGCAGCGCGGTGCATATTCCGGCGCAATCGGTTGGATTTCAGGTTCTGGAGACATGGACCTTGGAATGGTTATTAGAACTGCGGTGTTTTCTGGTAGCTCAGTAACCATTGCAATCGGAGGCGGAATCACGTCGGGATCCGAACCAGAGGCTGAACATGAGGAAATCAAATTAAAAGCTTTAGCGCTGGTTGAGGCAATGAGTGCCTCGGTCAATTGGTAACCTATAGCAAACGTCAATCAAAAGGCCTGAAATTGCAAGAAGAGTACAACACCCGCGCCATTCAGGATAAGTGGCTGCCGGTTTGGGATGACCTAAAACCTTTCGATTCGTCTAAAAAAGATGATTCCAGGCCAACTAAGTACGTCTTGGACATGTTTCCCTACCCTTCAGGTGACCTGCACATGGGTCATGCCGAGGCGTATGCTCTCGGCGATGTGATTGCCAGGTACTGGTCTCAGCGCGGCTATAACGTCATGCATCCAATTGGGTGGGACGCTTTTGGTTTGCCCGCTGAAAATGCCGCGATTAAAAGAGGGCTAGACCCGAAGGCGTGGACCTACGAGAACATTGCACAGCAAAAAGCATCCATGAGACGCTACGCCTGCAGCTTTGACTGGGATCGAGTACTGGAAACCTGCAGCCCTAGTTACTACCAGTGGAACCAGTGGCTATTTTTAGAGTTTTATAAGCGTGGACTGGCCTACCGAAAAAACTCAAATGTCAATTGGTGCCCAAGTTGTCAGACTGTGCTTGCCAACGAGCAGGTTGTTCAAGGGTTATGTGAAAGATGTGATTCTTCTGTAACGAAAAAGTCTCTAACTCAGTGGTACTTCAAGGTAACTGACTATGCCGATCGATTACTGGATGACCTTGATGGCCTGGAGGGCAAATGGCCTTCGAAGGTGCTCTCGATGCAGCGCAACTGGATTGGCCGCTCACAGGGGGCCAATATCGATTTCGCCATCGAAGGCATGGACAAAAAAGTTTCAGTGTTTACCACTAGGCCAGACACTCTCTATGGCGCGACTTTCATGGTCCTGGCAGCTGACAGTGAGTTGGCTCAGGAGCTTGCAGCAAGCGCTTCTGTGAGCATTCAAGATCAGTTTGCGAGCTATTTAGAAGAGGTTAAAAAAGCCAATGACATTGAAAGGCTTGCTACCGACCGAAAGAAAACTGGAATTTTTCTAGGCCACTATGCCATCAATCCAATAAATGATGAGCAGTTACCAATTTGGGTATCTGATTACGTACTTGCGGATTATGGAACCGGTGCGATCATGGCGGTCCCAGCGCATGATGACCGTGATATTGAATTTGCAAAGGCGATGGGCCTACCGGTCAAGATGGTCGTTGACACTGGCGAAGGAGACCCTCAAGAAACCGGCATTGCAACTTCGGGAGACGGAAAAATTGTAAATTCCGGTCCTCTGAATGGCCTTTCCAAAATAGACGCAATTGCCAGGGCAATTGAAATTGTGGAGGAAAAAGGGACTGGCAAGGGATCCAAGAACTTTAGGTTGCGAGACTGGTTGATATCCAGACAGCGTTACTGGGGAACACCGATACCAATAATTCACTGCCAAAAATGTGGTGAGGTCCCGGTCCCTGCAGATCAACTTCCTGTTGAGTTGCCAGACAGCAAGGGTCTAGACCTTCAGCCCAAGGGAACTTCACCACTGGGTGCGGCAAGCAGTTGGCTGAATGTTAACTGCCCGAACTGTGATGGCCCCGCAAAGCGCGACTCCGACACCATGGACACCTTTGTAGATAGCTCTTGGTACTTTCTCAGGTTCCTAAACCCGAATTCCGATGACGTTCCATTTAGCAAAGAAAACGCAGAAAAGTGGGCGCCCGTTGATCAGTATGTCGGTGGAGTTACGCATGCAATACTTCACCTGCTCTACGCCAGATTCTTTACCAAGGTGCTTCACGACATTGGAATGGTTGATTTTGAGGAACCTTTCACCAGACTACTGAACCAGGGAATGGTCCTAATGAATGGTTCTGCGATGAGCAAATCTCGCGGCAACTTAGTTCGCCTAAGTGACCAGCTGGACATTCACGGTGTTGACGCGATTAGGTTGACGATGGCCTTTGCTGGACCCCCAGAAGACGACATCGATTGGGCTGATGTTTCGCCCGCTGCCTCAGCCAAGTTTCTTGCCAGGGCCTGGCGAATTGCCCAGGACGTCCAATCTTCAGTCGACATCGATGTAAAAACCGGTGATAAGGGCGTTAGAAAAGCAACTCACCAGTTCTTGCAGGGCTTTGCTGAGGCCATTGAAGCGCATAAGTTCAACGTTGGCGTGGCCAAGGCTATGGAGCTAACAAATCACCTCCGAAAGGCCATAGACCAAGGCCCTGGACCTGAAGATCCTGCAGTCCGCGAGGGCGCGGAGGAGCTGGCAAAGGCTTTGTCGCTATTTGCCCCTTACACCTCTGAAGATATGTGGAGTTTGCTAGGTCATGCGCCAGCTGTTGCGCTTGCGGGTTTTAGAGACGTTGAGCCTCAGCTCCTGACAGAAAGCACGGTTGTGGCAATCGTTCAGGTGAATGGGAAATTGCGTGACAAGTTCGAGGTTGATGTTTCCATCTCAGAAGAGGATCTCCAAGCGCTGGCTATTGGGTCAGATCAAGTCATCAGATCACTGCAAGGCCTCGAGATAGCGAACGTGATTGTTCGTGCGCCAAAACTAGTTAACATCGCAACCAAATAGCTCTTTCTCCACAGCTTGGTTTGGTCCAGTCTTTTGATGAGGGCCGCCAAGGCATTCTGGTCAAATGCAGAAAGTCCTTGATTGGCTAAACAACCTAGAACCCAAAAGACGTAAGCAGCTATATCTTGTCGCTGCCGTCGTGGCGCTGCTCTTGGGTGTTCTCCTATCAAATAGCTCGGCTCCAAAACCGGAGGCAGCCACCGAGCAGCCGGGGAGCGAATTCACGGTTTCTGGAGAGATCTTTATCCATGTCGTCGGTGAGGTCAGTAATCCAGGGCTCTACGAACTTGATTATGGGTCCAGGGTCCGAGATGTCATATCAGCTGCGGGTGGCTTCACTGAAGACGCGGTTCAATCGAGCGTCAATCTTGCAAGGCTGGTTTCGGATGGAGAGCAGGTTGTTATTCTTGCCGAATCGCAGATGGCTGTGTCAGGAGGCGACGGCTTCATCTCTTTGAATAGAGCCACCTCTTCACAGCTGGAAACACTTCCAGGAATCGGACCTGCCTTGGCCGGCAGAATACTTGCCTATCGTGAAGAAATTGGCTCTTTTGCAAGTGTCGATCAACTTCGCGAGGTCACGGGTATTGGCAGCAAGCTGTTTGAACAGCTGAAAGACAATCTAACTTTGTGATTGTCTATGTGGCGGCTATCTACTGGCTAATTCTTTGGGTGGTCGCCGAGCCGGGTTCGAGCTCGCAGATCAAAGTCTCCTACCCGCGGATCGAATTCATAGAGACACTGCGAGCAACCTTTTTGTATCGATTGAACGGGGTCTCGCCGGATGCCGAGGCTCTTGTTGCCGGCTTGGCGATTGGCGAGAGGGAGCTACTATCGCCCGAAGTCGCATTGCAGATGAAGACTCTTTCACTCACTCACCTCGTCGCGGTCTCGGGAGCAAACCTTGCCATAATCATGGGAGTGGCCTACCTGATAGGTGCGGCATCCGGCATATCTAGAAACGCCAGGTTCATCTTCGCTTTGACGGTAATGGCTTGCTACGTGTTAGTCGTTGGACCAGAATCCAGTGTTCTAAGAGCGGCCACCATGGCCACGTTCGTGGCAATTGGCCTGTGGTTAGGCCGTGGCACAAAACCGATCATCTGTCTTGCATGGGCGGTAATTTTCCTACTTTCAATTGACCCGGGATTGGCCACCGATTTCGGTTTTGCTCTATCGGCACTGGCCACGGTCGGCCTCTTGACAATGGCTCTACCGATTTATACCTGGCTGGCGCAGTACATGCCACGACTAATAGCGATTGGAATTGCCGCGAGTTTTTCAGCGCAGCTTGCAACAACCCCGATACTGCTAATGCTTCAACCTTCGATTCCGCTCTACTCGGTATTGGCAAACTTGATTGTTGAACCGGTTGTGGCGCCGGTCACCATTCTTGGAATTCTCTCGCTAATATTTGCGTTTCCATTTCCTGCCATTTCCACGTTTATAAGTTATCTTGCGTCTCTCGGAACCTGGTGGATAACTTTGGTCGCGGGTCAGATATCAGATTGGCCTGCAGCACGCATCCACTTTGTTGCAGGCCCTGCCGGCGTGGGTTTGGCGGCACTAATTGTGCTTCTGTCGCTTGCTCTCTATCAGCCGCGATTGTCTCGTTTTCGACCCGTCTTGGTGTCCGGTCTGGTTTGCACTTTGCTCTTCTCGATTGCGTGGTCCTCAAGCGATCAACTTAGACACAAGGATTTCGCTGGCAACTGGGACGTACTGAACTGCGACGTCGGTCAAGGCGATGCGTTGCTGATTAGAAGCGCGGGCCGGGTTGCTCTAATTGATGTTGGGAGGGAAAACGAGCCAATTGATGATTGCCTGAGCGGTTTGGGTATAGAAACAATTGATCTATTGGTGATTACCCACTTCGATGCCGATCACGCCGGAGGCATTCAAGGCGCCCTTGGTGACCGAATAATTAGGACCGCCGTCATCTCTGGATTTCGTGATGACAGACCGCTTGTAGCGTTGGTATCTGAATCTCTTGAGGATGCCGGAACTGAAATCTTGCAGGGTTTTGCGGGCATGAATGGTGTGCTTGGCCAGCTCCAATGGCACGTACTAGCCCCATCGGCGCAGGCAAATGAGGCGAAGGACAGTAATGACGCCTCTGTGATTATCAGCTTTAGCGGACCCAACTACTCGGTTTTGGCCCTTGGTGACCTTGGCGAAGGCGGTCAGCAGCGTCTAATGCGGACCAGCGAAGCAAGGCTCACTCTGCTGCGGTCGCAACCGCTGATTCTGAAAGTCGCACACCACGGATCCGCCGACCAATCCAGTGAACTATTTCGACTACTGCGGCCTGACATTTCTGTTTTCTCGGTTGGGCCAAACCCCTATGGTCACCCTACAGACAAGGCACTAAATCAGGCCAGGCAGTTCGGATCTCGAGTACTAAGAACAGACGAACTTGGATCTGTTGCAATGACTATGGAGGATGAGGGCTGGGTGGTTAGCGTCGCAGGTAAACTGACAACGTGAGCAATGGCAAGACGGTAAGTTGGCATCAGGCTGCTGCATGGCCCCTGGTTATAATTTCAGGTCCGGAAACCTACTTTGCCTCCAGGGCGATTCGACAGATCAAGAATCAATTGCGAGTGGAACACCAAGAACTTGAGGTTAGCGAGGTAGCCGAGGGTGAGTACTCACCTGGATTGCTATTTAGTCTCGCGGCACCCTCACTCTTTAACGAACCCAGGCTTGTTGTTATCCAGAGTGCAAGCGAAGGCCTGCTGGAAGACATCCAGTCTCTCATGTCTGACCCTGCCCAGAACTGCACAATCGTTATCCGAACTCCAAACCTCGTTGGACAAAACGGCAAGGTAAAAAAAGAATTGGCGTCCTTGGCCTTGAACATTTCTTGCGATGAGGTCAAAAAGGATTCGGATCGCATCGACTTCATAAATCGAGAGTTCAAAACCTTCGGCATCCCAATCGATCAGCCCGCAGTAAAGGCTTTGGTGGCAGCCTTCGGCTCAGACATGGGCGAATTAGGGGCAGCCTGTGATCAACTTGCCAAATCTGGCAAAGCCAAAGTGACTGCGTCAGATGTCGAGCAGAGCTTCGAGGGCAGGCAAGAAACGAACGCGTTCAAGATTGCCGATGCTGCACTAGCGGGGAATGCGACCGAAGCTATTCGATTATTTCGTCACGGATCTGCAACCGGCATTGACCCAGTTGCCCTGACCGCAGCACTGGCTATGAAAATACGCCAGTTAGCCAGGCTGTTCAATGACAGAAATGCAACTCCTGCCGCTCTTGGGATGGCACCCTGGCAAGTTGACAAGGCCAGGCGCGAGCTAAACGGCTGGAGTGAAGCGGAGCTGATTGAACTGGTTCAGCTCTCCGCAAAGACCGATTTCGACACCAAGGGTGCAAGCCGAGATCCCCAATACTCAATTGAAAAACTGCTCCTGAAGATGGCAAGGGCAGGTTAAATAAAAAAACCGAGAACAAAGTCTCGGTTTCTCCATTTAGACCTTTTATTAGAGAGCGTTTACCTTCTTGGCAATTGCTGACTTTCTGTTAGCAGCCTGGTTTTTGTGAATTACACCCTTGCTAACTGCCTTGTCGATTGTCTGGTTTGCTCCCACTAGAGCTGCAGCTGCTGCGGTCTTGTCGCCGGCTGTGCTGGCATCGCGCACGGCGCGGATAGCAGACTTAACTTCGGTACGAACAGCCTTGTTACGCTCTTCGGACTTGCGGTTGGTGCCGATTCTCTTGATCTTTGACTTGATGTTTGCCATGTTCTACTCTCTCTGGCGAAAAACTTTTTTTTGCGAAGAAATCCTCGCGAACAAGGCAAAACTCTACCAGCTTGGTTACCAGTGGGCAAGCAACATGGGAGAATAAGCAGGTATTTCATCCCACAAAGAGGTTTATTTGTCGCCACGCGCACGGACTGCACTCGAGCCTTCCTTGACTCAGCAAGAGCAATTGCGAAATTTTTGCATCATTGCTCACATTGATCATGGCAAGTCAACGCTCGCGGATCGAATGCTCCAGCTAACTGGCATTGTCAATGACCGCCAGATGCGCGATCAGTACTTGGACCGCATGGACATCGAGCGCGAGCGCGGAATCACTATCAAGTCTCAAGCGGTGCGTCTGCCATGGGAGCTTGAAAACAAGACTTTTGCACTGAACATGATTGACACTCCGGGTCACGTTGATTTCACATACGAAGTCTCGAGGTCTCTGGCGGCATGTGAGGGAGCAGTTTTACTCGTTGATGCCGCGCAGGGCATCGAGGCACAAACGCTTGCCAATCTGTATCTCGCCATGGAAAACGATCTTGAGATCATTCCGGTATTAAACAAGATTGACTTACCCGCAGCTCAGCCCGAAAAGTATGCCGAGGAGCTTGCAAATCTCATCGGTGGAGACCCAGCAGATTGTCTGAAGGTTTCTGGAAAAACCGGTGAGGGTGTTGCGGAGTTGCTTGATCGAATCGTCCAGCGGGTGCCTGCGCCATCTGGGAATCCTGATGGCCCCGCCAGGGCGATGATTTTTGATTCTGTTTATGACAGTTACCGTGGTGTTGTCACCTACGTCAGAATGATTGATGGCCGACTTTCTCCTCGTGAGCAGATCCAAATGATGTCGACTCGTGCAGTTCACGAGCTCTTGGAAATTGGCGTGATCAGCCCAGAGCCCACTGCCACTAAAGGGCTAGCAGCCGGTGAAGTCGGTTATTTGATAACAGGCGTTAAAGATGTCCGACAGTCCAAGGTCGGCGACACAGTTACCACCAAAAATAAGCCGGCAACCTCTGCTCTTAAGGGATACTCAGAACCTAATCCAATGGTTTATTCGGGAATTTACCCGATTGATGGCAGTGACTATCCAAACCTGCGTGAAGCGCTTGACAAGCTGAGGCTTTCAGACGCTTCGCTGGTTTATGAGCCAGAGACATCGGCTGCACTCGGGTTTGGTTTTAGGTGCGGATTTTTGGGTTTGCTTCATCTGGAAATCATCACCGAGCGTCTAGAACGCGAGTTTAATCTGTCCCTGATAGCAACTGCCCCTTCAGTGGTTTACGAGGTCACTCGTGAGGACAATACCGAGTTCATTGTTACGAATCCATCTGAGTTCCCAGAAGGCAAGATAAAGGTTGTCAAAGAGCCGATAGTAAAGGCAACAATTCTTAGTCCAAAGGATTACGTCGGAACAATCATGGAGCTCTGCCAGTCAAGACGCGGCACCATGATTGACATGCAGTACTTAGGTGAGGACAGAGTTCAACTTCGCTACCAACTCCCGCTGGCTGAAATCGTATTCGACTTCTTTGACCAGCTAAAGAGCAAAACCCAGGGCTACGGATCTTTGGACTACGAGGATGACGGCTACCAACCGGGAGATCTGGTCAAAGTTGACCTCCTACTTCAGGGTGAAAAAGTTGATGCCTTTAGTTCAATTGTTCACCGAGACAAGGCTTACGCTCAAGGAACCAGAATCACTGGAAAGTTGCGTGAGCTTATTCCAAGGCAGCAGTTTGAGGTGCCCATCCAGGCTGCCATCGGATCAAGAATCATTGCCAGAGAAAGCATTCGAGCAATTCGAAAAGATGTTTTAGCTAAGTGTTATGGCGGAGACATAAGTAGAAAGCGCAAGCTCCTTGAGAAGCAAAAAGAGGGTAAGAAGCGCATGAAAATGGTTGGCCGCGTCGAAGTACCGCAGGAGGCTTTCATTTCTGCACTGTCCTCAGATGAGTCCTCCAAGTCAGAAAAGAAAAAGTAGTGGGATCTGCCCTGCCGATCGGGCTTGCCTGGCCAGAGGACGATGTAATCGCTCCACTTTTTGGAGTGGACAAGTCCTTTCACGTCTACGTTCACATTCCTTTTTGTGAGGTTAGATGCGGGTACTGCGATTTCAACACCTACACCGCTAAGGAAATAGGCAGCGTATCCCAGCAGGATTTTCACAATGCCATAATTTCCGAAATTGAGCGAAGCTCAAAGGTTTTATCCGGATCTGGATACCCAATAAGGCCAATCTCCACATTGTTTTTTGGTGGTGGAACACCTTCTCTTTTCTCCGCAGATCAGTTGGCTTCGATTGTTTCGGCCCTGAAAGACCAATTTGATTTTGAAAAAAATGCCGAGATCACTCTCGAGGCCAACCCTGAATCAACCACTGCTCAGTATCTTGAAGAGCTATCTCAAGTCGGCATTAATCGGCTGAGCATGGGTGTTCAAAGTTTTGATGCTGATGTTTTGAAAACACTGGAGCGTGTGCACAGGCCCGAATTGGTGGCACCTTTGGTTTCGGCGGCAAAAAACGTTGGCTTGGCAACGAGCATCGATTTGATCTATGGAGCCCCGGGGGAGAGCATCGAATCTTGGCGGCACACTCTAGAAGCGGCTGTCGAACTGGGGACTGGACACATCTCTGCCTACTCACTGATCGTCGAACCGGGAACAAAGCTGGCTCGACAGATCAAATCGGGCAAGGTTCCAGAAACCGATGATGATCTCGATGCAGAAAAGCACCAGCTTGCCGACAACATCTTGAGTGAGGCGGGCCTTGCTTGGTATGAAGTTTCAAATTGGGGTGAACCTTCCAGGCACAATCAGGCTTACTGGCGATCTTTTGACTGGTGGGGCTATGGACCGGGGGCACACTCGCATATCTCTGGAAATAGGTTTTGGAACCTCAAGCACCCGCTGACCTATCAGCAGGCTGTCGCCACGAAAACTCCGGTTGCCGGGGTTGAGCATATTGATGCCAGAACCAGACTGGAAGAAATGCTGATGTTAGAGCTCAGAACTAAAGAGGGGGTCAGCACTTCGGTCTTAGAGGCCCTGCAGGTCTCTCCGCATGCTCTTGAGGGGTTCTTCGCTCAAGAGTTTTTGGTAATAAAGAATCAGAGAGTCTCGGTAACTGCCACCGGGAGGCTATTTGTGGACCGCATTGTGCTCGATCTTCTTACCAATTAGAGCAATGTTGTCTAGACTTGGCACTCAAGTGAGGTGAGTGCCAATGATTCCAGGTAGATCCCTAGAGGTGCTGCGCGCAATCGTGGAGGACTACATCTCATCTAACCAACCGGTTGGGTCAAAATCGCTACTTGACCGTCATCCGCTTGGAGTCTCTGCGGCGACGATTAGAAATGATATGGCACTTCTGGAAGAGGAAGACCTAATCACAGCCCCTCACACGTCCTCAGGTCGAATCCCAACCGAGAAGGGCTATCGACTATTTGTGGACAAGATTGGCGAAGTAAAGCCGCTTTCGGTCTCAGAAAGAAGAGCCATAGAGAGCTTCTTGGAGGGTGCAAATGACCTTGACGATATCGTGGAAAGAACTGCGAGGGCGCTTTCCCAGTTGACAAATAATTTAGCGCTGGTGCAGTATCCAACCCTTGGAAAGTCGCGCGTTCGACATGTGGAGCTAATTCAAGTTGCTGACTTCCGGGTGCTTGTGATGCTAATTACCGACAACGGCAGGTTGCAACAGCTGCAGGTTGAGCTACCTGCGAGTTTTGAAAGCGATCTGCTTCCTGAATTCCGGGGACGACTCAACGCGATCCTTTCGGGAGCAAGCCTTTCTGATGTGAGGGCATTACTCGACCGGTTGCCACAAGATTTCTTGCCGGTTAGACGGGTATTTGTCCAAACCGTGGTGGAAACCTTGCAGTCGATGGTCGACGAGAATCGCCAAGAAAAATTGGTGCTGTCAGGCGCCTCCAAGCTTGCAAAGCATGATGAGGATTTCGGCGGCGAATTGTCGTCCGTTCTAGAAGCAATTGAAGAGCAGGTCGTAATGATGCGCTTGCTTCAGGAGATGCAGACCGATCAATACGGTGTTCACTTGAAGATTGGTTCAGAGCTGGGAGTGGCAGGTGTTAGTCATGCGACCCTAATGGCCACCGGCTACGAGGCAACCGGCCTTGAGGCTGCTAAAATTGGCGTTTTGGGCCCGACGAGAATGAACTATTCGGGCAACATAGCATCCGTTCGAGCGGTTGCGAAATATTTGAGTAATGTACTGGAGGCAAATTCTTGAGCGATCACTATCAGGTGTTGGGAGTCCAACGTGACGCCAGCGAAGATCAAATCAAGAAGGCCTATCGGAAGCTCGCTAGGGAATTGCATCCAGATATCAATCCGGCAGCAGAGGCCCAGGAGCGTTTCAAGCTGGTTACTCACGCTTACGAAGTTCTGGGAGATGCCAAAGCCAGAGCAACTTATGATCGTGGGGGCCAAGAAGGTGTCGGTCTCGGTGACATTTTTGACAGCTTCTTTGGCGGCGGTCAAAGGGGTCCTCAGTCTCGTTCTCAGCGGGGTCAAGACGCACTGTTACGAGTGGACCTTGAGTTGAAGGAAGCGGTATTCGGGGTCAACAAGACTTTGACCATCGATACTGCCGTTTTGTGTGAGGACTGTCAGGGGAGTTGCTGCAGGCCAGGGACCGGCCCCAAGACCTGCGATATTTGCCGAGGCTCGGGTCAGATTCAACGTCAGGTGCAGTCCTTCATGGGTGCGATGGTCACCACTGCTCCCTGCGGTACTTGTCGGGGCACAGGCGAGGTAATCCCAGAGCCCTGCCTTGGTTGCCGCGGTCAAGGAAGAGTGCGCGCGTCCCGCGACCTTGATCTAGATATTCCAGCGGGGGTTTCGGATGGATTGCGTCTACACCTTCCAGGCCAGGGAGAAGTAGGTTTTGGTGGCGGGCCAAGCGGTGATATTTACCTCGAAGTATCGGTTCGTCCCGACGCGATTTTTGGAAGAGATGGTGACAACCTGGTCGCAATTCTTGAAGTTCCGATTGCTGACGCTGCTCTAGGTTTCGAGGTCGACATCGAAACTTTGGATGGTAAATCAGAAGTCTCGGTCAAATCTGGGGCACAACACGGCGATGTCATCACACTAAAAGGGTTCGGGTCAAATAAGTTGCGTGGCCGAGGCAGGGGAGACCTGCTGCTCCAAATAAAGGTGCTGACTCCTTCCAGGCTGGACGGTAAGCAAAAAGACATATTCAAGAAGCTTCGAGAGCTCCACAAGGAGGACACTCCTCGCCTGGGCAGCAGGCGCAGCCGAGGTCGTTTCTAGTGCATTGGTTTTACGACCCTGAAATTACAGAGAGCTCAACTGCCATATTTGAGCGTGAGCTCACACATTTCAAGGCACTAAGAATAAGAAACGATGACCAAATTGTGATCACCAATGGTTTAGGCGTTAGCCACAAAGCCGTGGTTGTAGATGTTAGCTCGGGCCAAATTCGACTCCTTGCTAAATCCATCGCCAATGAGCAGTCAGTGACTATTCACCTTGTTCAGGCTCTGGCGAAGGGGGGACGAGATGAGTCGGCAGTGCAGACCGCATGCGAACTCGGCGTCGCTAGTGTCACTCCTTTTCAGGCCAAGAGATCAATAGTGGAGTGGGGTTCAAAGACTGCGCGAAATCAGGAGCGCTGGCACCAAATCGCCGTTTCTGCCATGAAACAGTCTCAACAGTCTTTTCTGCCTACTATCGGATCGCTATCGACTGCCAAAGACTTGGTTGGTTCGGGGTTGAAGCTCGTCTTGGATCCAGGTGCCGAAAAATCGTTGTCGGAAATTGATCTTTCGCCTGAGATCACAATTGTGGTTGGGCCAGAGGGCGGCTTTGAAGCTGGCGAACTCAATCTCTTGATGTCAAATGGCTTCAAGGCTGTGAGGCTGGGAAACTCAGTTTTGAGAACATCCTCGGCTGGCCCAGCGGCCATCGCTGCCATACAGGCTCTGTCGGGCTCTTGGAACAACGGATAGCATTGTAGGTGGAGGCTAAATTGGATTGTATTTTTTGCAAAATCATTGGGCGTGAAATACCCACTGAATTACTGGGGGAGAACGAGCACGCTGTTGCGTTTAGGGATCTTTATCCTCAGGGGCCGGTGCACATTCTTGTAGTCCCAAAACGGCACTCCACCAACATCACGGAATTGGATCAGGAGGGAGAACTGGCAGGTTTGTTCTCGCTAATTACAACTGTGGCAGCTGACTTCACTGACGGCCAATTCAAACTTCAGTTCAATACTGGAAGCCGCGAAGGTCAGTCTGTATTTCACACCCATGCTCACGTTCTAAGTCAGCAGTCCAAGTAGTGGTAAAAACTTCCTTCGAAATTTCAGCAGTTGCACTTCTTGACTTGCTCGGGCAAGAGGACAGAAATGTCAAACAATTAGAGGCGGATCTACCCGGTCTGGTAATTCAAAATCGGGGAAACAGTTTTACCCTCACCGGCGATGAAGAACAGGTGAAGACCGCAAGGTCCGTTCTTGAGCAGCTGGTTGAAATGATTTTGCAGGGCCTAGCTCCGGACCTTCAGTCTGTCTCTGAAACCATCAAGATAGTGACATCCGAAAATCAGGAGCCAGCGTCAAAAATACTTGCAGCAACAAGCGTTTCAACTCCCGCTAAGACCGTTAGGGCAAAGACAGCCGGCCAAAAGCAGTATCTGGATGCTATTGATGAGCACACTATTACTTTTGGAATTGGTCCGGCAGGCACCGGTAAGACCTATTTGGCCGTGGCAAAGGCAGTATCGGCCCTTTATCGCAAAGAGGTAAGTCGAATCATTTTGACTAGACCCGCTGTTGAAGCTGGAGAGCGGCTGGGTTTCTTGCCAGGAACACTGAGTGAAAAAATCGATCCGTATTTAAGACCGCTATTCGATTCGCTTCAGGAAATGCTTGAACCTGAGGTCACCGCGAAGATGATGGACGCTGGAGTCATTGAAGTTGCTCCGCTTGCCTACATGCGCGGCAGGACTCTGAATGACAGTTTTATCATCTTGGATGAGGCACAGAACACTACTGCCGAGCAGATGAAGATGTTCCTCACCCGCCTGGGGTTCAATTCTAAAATGGTGATTACCGGTGACGTCACGCAAGTTGACCTTCCAGGTGGGAAGTCAGGACTTGGAGTCGCCAGGGAAGTTCTCGAGGGGGTTGAAGGCTTGCACGTTGCAACTCTGTCGAGCCGAGACGTCGTTCGTCATGAACTAGTAACTCGAATCGTCGATGCCTACGAAAGGGCGGAAACTAAGTGAGCATCGAGATCACCAATGAGTCGCTTGAGGATGTTGACACCGCAAGAGTTCTGAAACTTGCCAGCTTTGTGAGAGGTGAGCTAAAGCTGCACGAGCTCGTAGAGCTGGGGGTCACCTTTATCGATGAAGGCCCCATGGCCGACCTTCACATCAAGTGGATGGATGAACCAGGGCCCACCGATGTCCTTAGTTTCCCCATGGACGAGCTGAGACCAGGTTCAGACATGTCAAACCCTTCAGAGGGCATCCTTGGGGACATAGTCGTTTGCCCCCAAGTGGCGATAAAGCAAGCAATTGTTGCCAATCACGAAACCATGAATGAAATTCTGATGCTGGTAACTCACGGCATGCTGCATCTGGTTGGCTTTGATCATGCCAAGCCGGAGGAGGAAGCAGAAATGTTCTCCCTGCAACGAAAACTGCTTGCTGATTTTTACGAGGGCGAAAACAAATGATCTACATCATCTCTGGATTAGTTGCAGTCATCGCCCTTTCGATTCTTGCCACGGTGCAAAGTCGCCTCGAGTTGGCAGAAGATTTTCGTGCTGGCGCACTTTCCATTGCAAGGGCAGTGATACTGGTCTCGCTCGCGGCACTGTGGTTGATTTACCAGCCCGGATCGATGTCAGCAGGAGTGTGGCTGGCGGTTGCCATAATTGCCATTTGGTTGTTCCAGCAAATTATTGGGCGAATGCTTGGTGCCACAAAGCTAGCAGAGCGCTTTGGGCTCAGGGCTGAAGCTTTTGTGACCTGGTGGGCCAAAACGATCTCCCCAATCAGACTCGTCATTCCCGCAGTCGCTGAGGCATACGAGCAGGAGCTGCTTGATTCGGTTGAAGAATTTTCTGAAACCGTGGTGAGAGAAGTCATGGTTCCGAGGGTGGACATGGAGGTTGTTGACTCGGATGCCCTATTGCAAGATGCGCTGAGCACTTTTATTGCGAGCGGTTATTCTCGGCTGCCGGTTGTCGGGGAAGATGTTGACGATGTTTTAGGGGTTTTGTATTTGAAAGACCTAGCAAGAGTTGTCCACAAAGACCCAGCACTCCTTGGCAGCAAGAAAGCTGTGGAGGCATCCAGACCGGCACTATTCACTCCGGAGTCAAAATCTGTCGCCGAATTACTGCAGGAGATGCAAAAGGCGAGCACGCAAATTGCGGTCGTTGTAGATGAATACGGTGGCGTGGCGGGCATCGTTACCGTAGAGGATTTAATCGAAGAGCTGGTTGGTGAAATAGGCGACGAATACGATCGTGAAGATATTGGCATCGAGTCTCTAGCGGATGGAAGTTACCGCATGCATCCCAGGACCACACTCGATGAAGTTTCTGAATTGCTCCAAATAGAACTTAGTGATGATGATGTCGATACCGTCGGAGGACTATTGGTAAAAGCTATCGGCGAATTGCCAGTTGGCGGCGAAGAGGTTGAAATAGCTGAAATTTGGCTCAAAGCTGAGCGGGTTGTGGCAAAAAAGGGTCAGCTGCTTAGCGTGCTGGTCAGGAAGATTGAAACGGTTGAGTGATTTTAGGTCTGGTTTTGTAAGTTTCGTGGGGCGGCCCAATGTTGGAAAGTCGACTTTGACCAATGCAATTGCTGGTCAAAAGGTGGCTATCACTAGCTCCAAACCACAGACCACTCGAAGAGCCATCAGGGCAATTAAGACTTCCGAGGCTGGCCAGTTGATAATGGTTGACACTCCAGGCCTTCACCGGCCTAGAACTCTTTTGGGTCAAAGACTCAATGACGTGGTTAGCTCAACCCTCAGTGAAGTGGATGTAATCGTGTTTTGCACTCCTGCAAATGAGCCGATTGGCCCGGGAGACAAAAAAATCGTTTCAGACATTCAAAAATATTCCAAGGCAAAAAAGATTGCTGTGGTGACGAAATGTGAAACCGTATCTAAGTCAAAACTTGCGGAACATTTGATGAAAGTCGCTGACCTGGATAGCTGGGAAGAAATAGTCCCGGTCTCCGCAGTGACCCAAGAACAGCTTGACCTTCTAGAGCAACTGCTTATTCGTTACCTCCCGGTTGGACCGCTACTCTATGAGGCGGACACCGTAAGTGAAGAGTCTCTGGAGGATCAGATTTGCGAATTGGTGCGAGAGGCTGCCCTGGAACTGGTCAATGACGAGCTGCCTCACTCACTCGCCGTGACGATGGATGAAATAATTTATGAGGACCCGAAACCAATAATTCATGTGTCGGTTTGGGTGGAGCGTGACTCCCAAAAAGGAATCATTATTGGCAAGCAGGGCTCGATGCTAAAAACCATTGGACAGAAGGCTCGCCGCGAGATTCAGGCCTTGATGGGCGAGCCTGTTCACTTGGCGATTCAGGTTCGGATCGCACAAAACTGGCAGCGAAACCCAAAGCAACTCGGCAAGTTAGGGTTCTAGCGCTAAAAGGTTTCAAGTGTTAGCCTAAGTAAATGAGTTTTTCTCTACTGCTTATCGGCCGCGACGAGGCCTAGTTAGGGCCCAATCTCGTCGCGGAGCCAAAGTGCGGCCACATCAGATTTAGGCGGAGAGAAATGAAAAATAATCAAAAAGCTTCAAAAATGCCATTCGGCCGTTATCAGCCGTTTGCTGAGCAAATATCGGTCAACCTTCCCGACAGAACATGGCCCACAAAGACAATCGAGACAGCACCTAGATGGTGTGCTGTCGATCTCAGGGACGGCAATCAGGCCCTAATCGATCCCATGAACCCGGAACGAAAGCTTGAAATGTTCAATCTTCTGGTTTCCATGGGATATAAAGAAATCGAGGTTGGGTTTCCATCTGCATCGCAAATGGACTTCGATTTTGTAAGGCTTCTGATTGAACAGAAGCTGATCCCTGATGATGTAACTATCCAGGTGCTCACGCAGTCAAGAGATCACCTTATTGAGCGAACCTACGAATCTATTGCTGGTGCGAAACAGGCAATTGTCCACTTCTATAACTCGACCTCCGTTCTTCAGAGGCGTGTAGTTTTCGGGCAAGACAAGGATGGCATCAAGAAAATCGCCACTGACGCCGCTCTCAAGTGTTTAGAGCTGGAGAAAACCGTTCCAGAAACTGCCGTTTTTTATGAGTACTCTCCGGAGTCCTATACCGGCACGGAGTTGGAATTTGCGGTCGAGGTTTGTAATGCGGTAGCAGAGATTATCAAGCCGACAACTCAGCGCAAGCTAATCATCAATCTGCCGGCAACCGTTGAGATGGCAACCCCGAATGTATATGCCGACTCAATCGAATGGATGTCCAGAAACCTAGAGCCTCGAGAGGCAATTTTGCTTTCGCTGCACCCTCACAACGATCGCGGCACTGCCGTGGCCGCCGCTGAACTCGGCTACCTGGCTGGAGCAGACAGAATCGAAGGTTGCCTTTTCGGAAACGGAGAACGAACCGGAAACGTCGATTTGATCACTCTTGGCCTGAACCTCTTCAGCCAGGGAATTGATCCGATGATTGACTTCAGTGACATCGATGGAATCAAGCGAACAGTCGAATATTGCAATCAGCTTCCGGTGCCCGAGAGAAGCCCATATGGCGGAGATTTGGTCTACACGGCATTTTCCGGGTCACATCAAGATGCTATTAAGAAGGGCTTCGACCATTTGGCAGCCGACGCCTTGGCGGCCGGCAAGAAAATTGACGAATTTAACTGGGCCGTTCCCTATCTTCCAATTGATCCAAAGGATGTTGGTAGGAACTACGAGGCCGTTATTCGTGTCAACTCCCAGTCCGGTAAGGGTGGGGTTGCATACTTGCTTAAGACTGACCACAGCCTCGACCTGCCTAGGAAATTGCAAATTGAATTTTCCAGAGTCATCCAGGGTCACACTGATAGCGAAGGTGGTGAGGTGAGCTCGGAGCGAATCTGGGAGATTTTCCAAGACGAGTATCTGCCATCAATCTCATTGGAGCCAAGATGGGGTCGTTTTGAACTGAAGAAGATGCGAACTGAGTCCGATATGGATGGTGAAGTGAAGATCGAGGTGGTCCTGAGAGACGGTGACTCTGACGTTGAAGCCCAAGCCACCGGAAATGGTCCAATTTCTGCGTTCATAAATGTGTTGCAGGGTATAGGCCCAAATATCAGATTGCTCGACTATGTCGAGCACACGTTGAGTGCCGGTGGAGATGCTCTTGCGGCAGCTTATATCGAGCTCGAAGTAGATGGCGAAACTCTTTGGGGAGTGGGGATCGATGGTGACATTGCAACCGCTTCACTCAAAGCTTTGATCAGCGGCACGAATAGGGCCCTAAGGACTGCAGTTCCAAGCTAATCTGCAATTTATTGCCATACTTATCGCATGCCACACTACCGAGATGAAGCCGTTGTAATTCGGACACATAAGCTTGGTGAGGTAGACAGAATTGTCACCCTTCTAACAAAAAACAATGGTCAAGTTAGAGCGGTGGCAAAAGGTGTACGCAAGACATCAAGCCGCATCGGCGCCAGACTCGAGCCTTTCACTGTTGTAGACGTGCAGCTATATCAAGGTCGAACACTTGACACTGTGTCTCAGGTAGAGCAGCTTTCCAATTACGGATCGGTGATAATCGCTGATTACGCGACCTACACTGCCGCGACTGCAGTGCTAGAAGCCGCCGAGCGCCTCACGAGAGAGGATTCATCCAGCCAGCAATTCATGCTTGTTGTTGGAGCACTTAGGGCACTATCACTCAAGGAGAATGCTTCTGATCAAATTCTTGATTCCTATTTGTTACGTGCTCTTGCTATCTCTGGGTGGATAGCGAATCTCGAAAATTGCCAAGGCTGTGGGTCAGATTCTCCAGTGGCATTCTCGGTGCATACCGGAGCTGTAAGTTGCACAAGTTGCATGCTCCCGGGTTCTGTTCGTCTCGGCGAGGAGGGAATTGGTCACATCGAGGCTCTCTTGTCCGGCGATTGGCCCAGCGTCACGCGCTCCAGCAGTAAGACCAGAAAAGCTGTTAGCGGAGTAGTGTCTGCCTACTTGCAATGGCAGCTCGAAAGAGGACTCAGGTCTCTCGAGCACGTGGAGCGATCATGATAATTCTCAATGACAAATCACGCCCTGCTCCTAAATTTGACTCGGTACCAGAGCACATTGCCATGGTCATGGACGGTAATGGCAGGTGGGCCAATCAGCGCGGGCTGACAAGGACAGAGGGTCACCGCGCCGGAGAGCAGGCACTGCTCGAGGCAGTAGCCGGCGCTGCTGAGGCTGGGGTACAACATCTAACCGCCTATGCGTTTTCTACCGAGAACTGGAAGCGATCGGCAGATGAAGTGCGATTCCTAATGGGCTACAACAAAGAGGTACTTCGTCGTCAAAGAGACCTACTGATGGACTGGAACATAAAAATCCGTTGGGCCGGCGGGGAGCGGAAGCTGTGGCCCTCGGTGATCTCAGAATTAAAAGCTGCTGAGGAACTGACCAAGAAAAACACTGGCCTGGTTCTAACGATGGCGGTTAACTACGGTGGACGGCAGGAGATAGTCGACGCGGTCAATAAATCGCTAGCCGGCAAATCCTCCCCACACCGCGTTTCCGAAAAGTCGATTCAAGGAAATCTATATGTCCCGGAGTTACCGGATGTGGACATGTTTCTGAGATCCAGCGGTGAACTTCGCACTTCAAATTTTATGCTTTGGCAATCCAGCTACGCGGAAATGATTTTTATGGATGTTCTGTGGCCTGATTTTAAGCGCGAGTCGATGTGGGAAGCAATAACCGAGTTCAATAGAAGGCAGCGCCGCTTCGGTGCAGCGATGGATGCGCCGCTAAACTAGCAACTCGCAGGAATCCAAGTAAAAAAACCCCGGAGAATGATGGCAACCCAGAAGCTAGACCAAGTTATTTCACTCGCAAAGCGAAGAGGTTTTGTCTTCCAAGCCGGTGAGATATACGGCGGTTCACGCTCTGCCTGGGATTATGGCCCCTTAGGCGTGGAGTTGAAAGAGAACATCAAGCGTCAATGGTGGCAGTCGGTGGTTTCAGGCAGGGAAGACGTAGTCGGCTTGGACAGCTCAATTATTTTGCCAAAAAAGGTTTGGGAAGCGTCTGGCCACGTTGAGGCTTTTGTCGATCCGCTGATTGAATGCACCTCCTGCCATAAGAGATTCAGGCAGGATCACCTCGAAGAGGCTTTTGAAGCGAAGAAAAGCAGGCCGGCGAAGTCCATGGCTGAAATAGCCTGCCCAAATTGCGGCGGCAAGGAAACTTGGACCGAGCCAAAAAGCTTTAATGGGCTGCTGAAGACTTCTCTTGGGCCGGTTGATGATGACTCTGGCATGCACTACCTAAGGCCAGAGACAGCTCAGGGTATCTTTGTCAATTTCAATAATGTCCTAAACGTTTCAAGAATGAAGCCGCCTTTCGGTATCGGCCAGATGGGCAAGAGCTTTAGAAATGAAATTACTCCGGGAAACTTCATCTTCAGGACTCGCGAGTTTGAACAGATGGAAATGGAGTTTTTCGTAAAGCCCGGTGAGGATGAAAAGTGGCACGATTACTGGATTGAGCAGCGTCATAACTGGTACTTAGACCTTGGAATTAGGCCTGAGAACTTGCGCCTTTTCGATCACCCGAAGGAAAAGCTCTCTCACTACTCAAAGCGGACTGTTGATATTGAGTATCGATTTGGTTTCCAGGGTGGAGAGTTTGGAGAGCTCGAGGGAATTGCTAATCGAACGGACTTTGACCTAAAGACTCATTCAGCAGCATCGGGTGTGGATCTAAGTTATTTTGATCCAACTGAAGAGAAGCGTTGGACACCTTTTGTTATCGAGCCTGCAGCAGGACTCACCCGATCGCTGATGGCCTTCCTAGTGGATGCTTATTCAGAAGATGAAGCACCTAACGCTAAGGGCGGTGTAGACGTCAGAACGGTCCTTCGGCTGGATTACCGACTTTCACCAATCAAGGCAGCGGTGCTGCCACTGAGCCGCAACGAGGCGCTAAACCCGATTGCGCGTGACTTAGCCGAAGAGCTCAGAAAAAACTGGAACATTGACTTTGATGACTCAGGAGCAATCGGCAGACGATATCGCAGACAGGATGAAATTGGAACGCCATTTTGCATAACCGTTGACTTCGAAAGCCCTGAAGACAGGGCTGTGACAATTAGAGAGCGCGACAGTATGGCCCAGGAAAGAGTTTCCCTCGACAAGGTGTCTACTTATCTATTTGAAAGGCTCAATTAGTTCATTGGCTCTCCGCTACGGCAGCAAGACATTTGAGGTACCAGTTGTACTGGCACCTATGGCTGGTATAACCAACACTGCCTTTCGCAGGCTATGTCGGGAGTATGGAAACGGCCTTTTCGTATCCGAAATGGTCACATCCAGGGCATTGGTTGAGCGAACCGAAGAATCTATGCGTTTGATCGGTCACCATGAGTCGGAAGAATTTCGTTCGGTTCAGCTTTATGGAGTTGATCCAGCAACTATTAGCAGGGCAGTTGAGATGCTAGTCGATGAAAACCGAGCTGATCATATTGACTTGAATTTTGGATGCCCCGTTGCCAAGGTCACTCGCAAAGGCGGAGGAGCAGCACTTCCATGGAAAGCCGAATTATTCGAATCCATAGTTAAGGCAGCCGTTAGGGCTGCCGGAGAGATTCCGGTCACGGTGAAGATGCGTAAAGGTATCGACCAGAATCACCTAACCTTTTTGGATGCTGGAAAAGCTGCTCGTGATGCTGGAGTTAGCGCGGTTGCCCTGCATGGCAGAACCGCAGAAGATTTCTATTCCGGCAAGGCTGACTGGGATGCCATAGCTGAGTTGAGGCAGTCCTTGCCGGATGTCCAAGTTCTTGGCAACGGTGATATTTGGTCAGCTGCTGATGCTGTGGCGATGATGGACAAAACAGGTGTTGACGGAATTGTAGTTGGGAGAGGTTGTCTTGGGCGCCCATGGCTATTCCAGGACCTCGAGCTGGCAATTGCAGATTATCTGAGTGGAAAAAGGGCAAATTCATTTCAAGAAATCATGCCCACACTCGGTGAAGTTGCAACCGCCTTCTATCGTCATGCTGAGTTGCTGACTGAATTTTTTGAAGACCAGGGGAGAGCGTGCAGGGACATAAGAAAGCATGTTGCGTGGTATTTCAAGGGGTACCCAGTCGGCGGCGAGTTCCGTGCCAACTTGTCTCGCGTGGAATCACTTCAAGAGGCAGCTGACCTGCTGGCGACACTTGATCAGGACGCTCCCTATCCTGGAGAGGAAGCGGAGGGACCTAGGGGCCGCTTGGGTTCGCTGAAGCGCTGCGCGTTGCCAGAAGGCTGGCTTGACTCCAGAGAGCTGTCATCTGACCATCGTTCCCAGCTTGAGTTCGCCGAACTGTCTGTTTCAGGGGGCTAGCCCATGAATGAATTCTTGGAGGCTGGTTATAAGCCTGCCGACTTCGAAAGGTTCGTTGAGCAGCCAACATCACAGATGAAGGGTCGGGGTGAATTTGCCCGCGATCGCGCAAGGGTTTTACACTCGGCCGCCTTTAGAAAACTCAGTGCTAAAACTCAAGTGCTGTCGCCAACCTCGGGTGACTTCGCAAGGACTCGACTTACTCATTCCCTTGAGGTCGCTCAGGTTGGTAGAGAGCTGGCCAACTCACTCGGAGTCAATCCAGACCTGGTGGACATGGGGTGCCTAGCCCACGATCTTGGGCATCCGCCATTTGGTCATAATGGTGAGGCGGCCCTAAATTTCTGGGCGGCAGACATCGGCGGTTTTGAGGGTAATGCTCAGACTTTTAGAATTCTTACTCGTCTCGAGCCGAAAATTTACGATCAAAGCGGAATCTCTCGAGGTCTAAACCTCACCAGGGCATCACTTGATGCGGCGACCAAATACCCTTGGCAATTATCACGCGCAGCGGAATTTGGAAGCACTACCAAATTTGGGGTCTACGAAGATGATCTCGAAGTCTTCGGCTGGATGCGTCACGGAGCACCAGACGGTGCTAAATGTGTCGAGGCCCAGATCATGGATTTTGCAGACGACGTTGCATACTCGGTCCATGATTTCGAAGATTCTATTGTCGAGGGCTTTGTTATCGCTGCTGAAATTTCAGATTCAAACTCAGATGAAGCACTGATTGATGACATCAGCAAATGGTCCGGCGGAACGCTTGCCAGGGTGCAGTTGGAGGAGGCACTGGCTTCGCTTAGGACATCAAAGTATTGGTTGCACGAGTTTGATGGGTCCCCGCGACATCTTGCTCAGCTAAAGAATCTTGCCAGCGACATCATCGGTTCTTTTGTTTCCAGAACCACTCAGGCCATATTGCAAAATGCTTCGAAGAATTCACTGACGAGGTATCGTGCCGGAGTAATTGTCCCGAGCAAGGTTAGAAGTGAAATAGCTGTTCTGAAAGGAATAGTGGCATCCTCAGTTATGACACACAATTCTCGACAGCCCTATTACGAGGATCAAAGATCGTTGCTTATTGAGCTGGCAGACACGTTATTGGCGAAGAACGGCTTCGGACTTGACCCTCAAGCCACCGAAGCATGGGGTGCAGCGCACAGTGACCATTCCAAAAAACGTGTAATTGTTGATTCTGTGGCCTCATTGACCGACCCTGCCGCGATCGCGCTGCACAAGGCGACCAGAGCATAGGATTTGATTATGGCTGGAAGAGTTGCGCAGGGGGACATTGAGGAGCTCAAAGAGCGCGCAGACATTATTGAAATTATTGGATCCTATGTATCTTTAAAGCCTGCAAGCTCAGGTTCCTTTAAGGGCTTATGTCCCTTTCACGACGAGAAATCCCCAAGCTTTAATGTTCGAGCAAACCCCGCCTTTTACCATTGCTTTGGCTGTGGAGCTGGTGGCGATATATATAAATTTATTCAAGAAATTGAGTCTGTCAGTTTTGCAGACTCGGTTCAGCGAGTAGCAGATAAGGCCGGCTACCAACTGAAGTTCGAAGAGGGCACCGAGGAAGCGTCAACACGCTCCAGGTTGCTAGCGCTAAATAAATTTGCCGCAGAGTATTACCAGAGTCAGCTTGAGACTGAGGAAGGCCTTTTCGCTAGAGATTTCCTGGTTCGGCGGGGCTTTGCGGCTGAGAGCTTCGAAAGCTTTGGAATTGGTTACGCACCAAAGGGCTGGCAGGATTTGATAACTGCCGCGACTGGTGCCGGGTACCAGCCCCAAGAAATGGTCTCGGCTGGCCTAGCCATGGAAAGTGACAAAGGCGGCTATGACCGTTTCCGCGGGCGTGTGCTCTGGCCGATTAGGGATGCGAATTCTCAAGTCCTTGGTTTTGGTGCCAGAAGGCTCTACGAAGAGGACCAGGGACCAAAATACTTAAACACCCCGGAGACTCCTGTTTATCACAAGTCCTCGGTCTTATACGGTCTTGATTTAGCGAGAAAGTCAATTGTCAAAACCAGACAAATTGTGGTCGTTGAGGGCTACACGGACGTTATGGCATGCCACCTTGCTGGCATACAGACGGCAGTCGCAACCTGCGGTACAGCCTTCGGCGAAGACCACATAAAGATAATCAACAGGCTGCTTGGTCAGTCCAGCGAGCCGGCAGAAGTTATTTTCACTTTTGATCCTGATGCCGCGGGGGAGAAGGCTGCCCTCAGGGTCTACGGTGACAGTTCCAAATTCAACGCTTTGACCTTTGTGGCCAGTGGTCCAGAGGGGTTGGACCCGGCAGATTTACGTCAAAAACATGGTGATCAGGCAATTCCAAAAATGCTTGAGCAAAAAAAGCCACTATTTGAGTTCGTGATTCGTCACCGAATCAGCCAGTTCTCGCTTCAGGACCTTGATTCAAGGGTTGCAGCGGCAAGGTCGGCTGCGCCGGTGGTAGCTGAAATCAAAGATTCTGCGCTTCGAGCTGGTTATACGAAAGCATTGGCAGACTGGGTGTCTTTGGATTCAATCGAGATCGAGCAAATGGTCAGATCCGGAGTCACGAGCGCTGTGCAACAGCGGGTAGAACCCATGCGACAGGCCGGTCAGGCGCCAAAGTCATCCGAAACTCCCCAGACCAGGCTTGAGAAGCAAATACTAGAGGTGCTGGTACAGGCGCCCACCGTATTCAGTAGCGAGCAGCTTCGCCGAATGACAGCATCTGGATTATCTGAACCGCAAAATCAGCGAGTCCTTGAGGCGGTCTTGTCGCTGTCGTCTCAGCTAACAGATAACAGCTTCGCTAACCTGCTTGTCTCAACTGTCGAGCCAGATGACGTTGACTTAGTGCGAGCCTTTGCCATGGCCGACTTGCCGGTGGCAAATGATGCCGCATTTGCAAAGTACTCCTCGGGAATAGTCAAAAGTGCCATGCTGAACACTCTGTCACGGGAGAAACTGGATCTAATGTCGGCCCTTCGCAGAGTAGATGCGACGGCAAGCCCGGAGCAACTCTCTCAGGTTCAACGACAGCTGGTGAACTTAGAATCTGAACGACGAGATTTGATGAAATAGCCTCTCAATCTGCTAATGTTGTCACGCGTCCTTTGGGATGCATTCCTCGATAGCTCAATTGGCAGAGCAATCGGCTGTTAACCGATAGGTTCTTGGTTCGAGTCCAAGTCGAGGAGCAATTACATCCGGGGAGCCGATGAACAAACAAGTCGTTTCCACCTCTATTTCAGTTGGTCTTGCTACCGGTCTCTACGGAATTTCTTTTGGCGCTATTGGTGCCGCGGCTGGGCTAAGCATTCCAGCTGTGATGCTGCTCAGCCTCCTGATGTTCTCTGGGGCGAGCCAGTTTGCATTTGTTGGAATTATTGCCGCCGGCGGTGCTCCAATAACGGCGATCTCCTCAGCGTGGCTGCTGGGAGTGAGAAATTCGTTTTACGCCCTGAGGCTCAGTCCAGTGCTTGGCCCCAATGGTCTTTGGAAATTGCTCGCGGCACAGCTAACAGTTGATGAATCAAACGCTGTCTCAGCTGCCCAGGATGGGAGAACAAACCAAAAACTAGGCTTTTGGTTGACCGGAGGCGCCGTCTATGTTTTCTGGAACTCCGCTACCTTTCTAGGGGCAATTGGTGGGAACTTACTGGGCTCAGTAGAGACTTGGGGTCTCGACGGAGCTGCGGCAGCTGCTTTCCTCGGTTTGCTATGGCCTCGGCTAAAAAATAACCTGATGCTCGCAGGAGCTGGAGCACTGGTGGCCCTTATCGCAATTCCGTTCACACCAGCTGGAATACCGGTTCTCTTGGCGGCCGCAGTAGCGTTGCTTCCGATTGGTCGTAGGTCATGATTCTTACCGTTGTTTTAGGCTCTCTGGCAGTATTCAGCTGGAAAGTTATTGGCTACCTGATTCCGGATCGGGTGGTCGGCCAGCAGGGGAGAATTTTTGCTGAACGAGTGACAGTGAGCCTCCTGGCGGCACTTGTAATACTGCAGGGCTTTGCCGCGGGGAATTCTCTGGTGCTAGATGCGCGGGTGCTTTCGTTAGCAGCGGCAGCTGTCCTGCTGGCGCTTCGTGTTCCATATGTGCTTGTGGTTTTGGCAGGTGCGGTTGTCGCTGGCCTAGCGAGGTTTTTAGGGTTCTAGATCGTCTTGACCCGGCAACCAAGACTCGCCGGGGGTATTCCAACCGCTTTGCCTGATGGCCTTGGTCATCTGCTTGGCATAGGGCTTTCCAAGCCGATCACTGTAAAGAGTGCCTTCAAGGTGGTCATACTCGTGCTGGAATATTCTGGCCAACCACCCCGTAGCTTCGATTTGGTAGTGATCGCCATTAAGGTTCATGGCTTTCAGTGTCGCGGTTTCATGCCTGCTCAGTGGAAAACGCTCACCAGGAATCGAAAGACAACCTTCCGAATCCAGCTCTTCGTCTGGCTCTGTTTGTGGTGGATCGGCAAGTTTGAGCGAGGGGTTTATGGCCACGCCCCGATACGTTGTTTCACCACTGTTCCATGAGAAAACGAATATTCTCAGGCCTTCACCGACTTGAGGAGCTGCCAGCCCCACTCCTGGAGCCGCGTCCATAGTTTCAAACATGTCTGAGACCAATTGCTTCACTGTCAGATCAATTTTTGTGACTGCTAATGCTTGGGTATGTAGAACAGGGTTACCCGTAATAAGTATTCGTCGGATTGGCATCAGACCAATCTATCGAACCCTAGGCTGTATTTGGTCTAGGCTTTGATTGCTTGACCATCGACAGGAGAAAAGTAGTGTTTTCACCAGAAATTGTCAGAGGTTTGGCAATCCTGTTGGCCATTATTGGCGCAGTATTTTTGTCCCTGGGTGCTCAGTTTCAAAACGACGCTGTTACCAAACACCACGCCCCTCATCAACCCAGGATTGGTTGGCTTAGACCGCGGCAAATATTGGATTTACTCCGAAGGCCACGGTGGCTGACTGGCACAAGTTTCCTAGTGTTGGCAGTCATCTTCCAGCTCGGAGCCTTGGCATTGGCCCCGCTGATAGTCGTGCAGCCAATCGGTGCCATCGCACTGATCATGACTTCCGTGCTGAATGCCCGAATTTACAGGCTAAAACTGAACCCCAAGACCTTTATCGCCATTGCGTTGACAATGATCGGAGTCGGCGGGTTCGTGGCCTTTGCAGCCTCCAGTGCCGTGGCGGTTGAGCTCAGTAATGACAAGCTGCTTCAGGTCGTCGGAATTCTATTTGCGCTGCTAATAATGTTCGCCCTTCTGTTTTGGAGATCGAAGGGCAATGTGTCCGCGCTGCAATACATTTTCGGAGCCGGAGTGTTATACGGCTTCGTCGCTTCCTTGGCTAAGGTCGTCATTCAGCGCCTTCTGCAGCAGGATTATGACCTGTTGACATTGCTGGCTCTAGTTTCGCTACTGGGCGCAACATTGCTTGGCGGGTGGTTTGTTCAAAACGCTTACGCCTCCGGGCCGCCTGACCTGGTGATAGCAGGTCTCACAGTTATTGACCCAGCAGTTGCGGTTGGAATCGGGATTGTTATCCTTGGAGAGGCCCAAAATGCAAGTGGTGTTCAGATGGCAGGTTTCGCCATCGCGGGCATTACAGCTGCGGCCGGCGTCTTTACGTTGAACCGGAACCACCCCCAGCTCACAGATGAGGAACCAAGTGACAGATCCAATTAGGGTCGTTATTGCCTGCGATACCTTTGCGCCTGATATAAATGGTGCGGCCAGATTTGCCGAAAGACTTGCAGGTGGGCTGGTTCGCAATGGCCACGAGGTTCACATCATCACTCCAAGCAACGAAGAATGGTTTGGCTCGAGGGTGGAGGTGCATGATGGCGCCAGTATGACCGTGCATAAGCTTAAGAGTCACCGACTGCGGAATCATAAGACACTGCGATGGCCGACTCCGTTTGGCATGCGAAATACAATCCGTAAAGTTCTTTTAGAACAAAGGCCAGACGCTCTTCACATCCAGTCGCATCTAATGGTTGGCCGGTTTGCGCTTTCAGCAGCTCGAGGAATCAAGCTCCGAAAAATCGCAACAAACCATGTGATGCCGGAAAACCTAATGCGCTACTCCCTTTTGCCGAAGTGGTTTCACCCATTGGCAACGAAAGTGCTTTGGACTGACGCCGGTCGAATACTTCGGAAGATGGACGCCCTAACAACACCGACAAGAAGAGCTGCCGACCTGCTGGAAAGTGCGGCCAACGTCAAGGGAGTACTAGCAATCAGCTGCGGGATTGACGCCTCCAAATTTGCCAATCACACACCGACTCAGAACGACAAGCCCGTTGCTCTCTTTCTCGGAAGACTCGACGATGAGAAGCGCATAAACATCCTGCTGGACGCGATGAGCAAGCTAACCAAATTTTCCAATCTCGAGCTCAGGTTGGTTGGTGACGGAGGGGAGCGTGAGCGACTAACCCAGCAAGCCAATGTGCTTGGAATTGCTGACCGAGTCAAGTTTTTGGGCCATATAAACGACGAACAGCTTCCCAAGGCATATGAAGATTGCACCGTGTTTGTGATGCCATCCATCGCTGAGCTTCAATCAATTGCAACTATGGAAGCAATGGCATCCGGTCGGCCTGTAATCGCCGCGGATGCGATGGCCTTGCCTCATCTGGTTCACGACGGGGACAACGGCTACCTGTTTCCACCCGATGATTCAGATGCGTTGAAAGAGCGACTCGAGAGGATTCTTTCAGCCGACACGATGGAGCTAGCAAGACTGAGTGAAAACTCAATGCACCTCATTCAGTCTCACGACATTGCCAAGACCATCAAAATATTTGAGGATCTCTACCGCGGCGTGGGGGAGGAGGCTCCAACCACTTTGGACAATGACCCTGGTTACATGCTGCCAATCGGAAAGCTATCAAACTCGCTACGACGTCGGGTGAATGATTTCAGGCTAGAGGCACTGAGTCTGCGTAAGCGCGCCGAGGAAGCCTCAGAGACCGCGCGTGACCGCTTCAGCGATGCTGCAGAGGAAGCCAGAGAGCGTCTTATGGAAGTCCGGGGTGAGGTCAGAGAGCAGCTGTCAGAGTTCCGCACTGAGGTTACCGAGGCCGCGAAGAAACTTAGAAGGAAAAGAGAGGATTGAACCCTCAGGCCACGTCTCGGTTGTCCATAATCTGATTTTTGCTACAGCATCTCTTATTTAGATCTCATGCATCCTTCGTGATAACGAATTATGATTACCACAACGTTCCAGAGTCGGGATATTCAGTTCTAGTTCTGGGCAATGAATTGAAGGGGCTCAAAAAATGACTCAGCATCCATGGCTTGCTCACTACCCAGAAGATGTTCCTCACGTTCTTGAGGACCACGGTTTCAGCAATTTGCCAGAGCTGCTGGCCAGTGCCAGTAAAAAGTATTCGGATACGAAAGCGTTCACGCAGTGCATGCCAAATGGCATGAACGGTTCTCTTACCTATAGGCAGATAGACAACCACAGCGATGCGTTCGCCTCTTACCTTCGAGAAGAGCTTGGGCTTAAAGTCGGAGATCGTGTTGCGGTTCAGATGCCTAACTGCCTTAGTTACCCAATCGTGGCGTTCGGTATTCTGAAGGCCGGTTGCGTAATTGTCAACACCAACCCGCTATACACAGCGCCTGAGATGGTTCACCAGTTCAGGGACTCCGGCGCAAAAGTTTTGGTTGTGATAGATATGTTTGCCGACCGTCTGCCTGAGGTAATTGGCAAGACAAACATTGAAACAGTCGTCACAGTGAAGGTATCTGAGTTTTTCCCCAAGATTGTTGCCACGGTGATCAGAGGAGTTCAGCGATTCTGGTCTAGAACCCTGCCAGGGGTAACGGTGCCTCACACCCTATTTAAAGATGCGCTTAGCGCCGGCAGGTCCAAGGAAACCGGCAAGGACTACCTCAGCGATGTTGGAAGTAGTTCAGTTGCCGCTCTGCAGTACACCGGCGGTACCACCGGTGTGTCAAAGGGCGCAATGCTCACACATGGAAATTTGGTTCATAACACCATTCAAATGATTCAGATGAATGGAAAGCACATTCGCGAGGGTGCGGAGGTAATTTTAACCGCGCTTCCGCTGTACCACATCTTCGCATTCACGGTGAATCTGCTTGGCTTCTACCATGTTGGAGCGAGAAACATTCTTGTGCCTTCACCTAGACCGCCATCAAACTTGAAGCGGGCATTCGAGAATTACAAGGTGACATGGCTTAGCGGAGTGAATACTCTGTTCAACGCACTGTTGAATGAGCGCTGGTTCACCGACAGCCCTCCTAAGCACTTGGTAGCCTCCGCCGCAGGCGGTATGGCCTTGCACGAGTCAGTGGCGTCGAAGTGGCAGCAGGTCACCGGTACTCCAATTGTTGAGGGCTATGGTCTAACAGAATCCTCGCCGGTGCTGTCCTTTAATCCACTTGGCGGAAAGGTCAAGATTGGGTCTATTGGCATTCCAGTTCCTTCAACTCAGATGAGATGTGTTGATGAAGATGGTAATCCTGTAGCTCAGGGCGAGGCAGGCGAAATTGTTGCCATGGGCCCACAAATCATGAAGGGTTACTGGCAACGTGATGAAGAAACTCAACAGACTGTCATTGACGGCTGGTTGCACACCGGGGATATCGGTCAGATGGACGAGGACGGTTATTTCACCATCGTCGATCGAAAGAAGGACATGATCCTGGTGAGCGGATTTAACGTTTATCCAAATCAGATCGAGGAGACCATTGCTGCTATGGACGGCGTGGTTGAAGTTGGCGTTATCGGAATTCCAGATGAGAAGAGTGGGGAAAAGGTAGCTGCCTTTGTGGTTTCCTCGCTGAGTGAGCCTTCTAGGGACCAGATTATCTCGCATTGCCGCGAGAGCATGGCCGCCTATAAAGTTCCGTCGGTTGTTAACTTTGTAGACGAGCTACCTAAGAGTCCAATCGGAAAGATTTTGCGCAGAGAACTTAGAGACGGAGCACTCGCTTCCGCATCTTCATCTAACGACAGCAAGGGAGCATAGCCATGAGAAATCTAATGATCTTGGCAGCGGAAACGGCAAATGAGGCAACAGTCGTTAATGAGCTGGAACAGACTCTGCTGCGAGCGTTTGTTCTCATAATTATGTTCGGTCTCGGTGCTGGCCTGACTCCCAAGGACTTCACACTTGCACTTAGACGCCCCTGGGGTCTAGTAATCGGCTGGATCACCCAGTTTGGCATCATGCCGCTTACTGCCTATGTTCTTATCGTGACAGTGCTGCTGCCATTCTCTTCGACTGAGGGGATACTCCTGGTGGCTCTGGGAGCGCTAATCATGGGAAGCGTCCCGGCCGGCACTACCTCTAACCTATTCACCTACTTTTCCAAGGGTAATCTTGCTTTGAGCGTGACTATGACGGTTAATTCCACTCTCTGGGCTTTCGTGATGACACCTGCTGTGCTATTCATCTACTCAAACTTCTTGGGTCTTGACGAGTCTCTAAGCGTTGAGTTCGGTGAGCTTGCATTAGTTATCTTTGGACTAATCGTTCCGGTTGGTCTGGGGATGTTAGTGCGCCGCTTGAGCGCCAACGTCGGCGCGGTTCTGGAGCTGATAGGTGGAGTGTTTGGGCTTATCTTCATCCCGTTCCTGATCATTATCTGGGTTCCACGCAACTGGGAGCTGCTCATGACAACCGAGTGGCCAACCTACGTAGTGGCGATTGGAATGGGTCTTGTCGGGATCACAGTGGCGTACTACTTGGCAAAGCTGATTCGAGTGCACCCAATGAACGCGAGAACCATTTCTCTGGAGACTGGAATCAACAACGGGCCGCTAGCGATCGCCGTAATCGTCGCCGTATACATCGACAATCCTGGAGTAGACCAAATTCTTCTTGTACCCGCGCTCTACTCATTGTTCATCGTGTTGATATCAACCGGGGTTACCTTCGTGTTTAGAAGGGCCAATCTCGCTGCCGAGCAGAAGATCCCGAACCTGCTATAGCATTTCAGGCTTATTGGCGCACTTTGCCTGCTTCATTGCAGTTGGGTGACTAAGCTTTAGTGGGTCGGGGGCGTTAGCTCAGCTGGTTAGAGCAAACGACTCATAATCGTTCGGTCGCGGGTTCAAGTCCCGCACGCCCCACTTGCTTGCTCGCAGCTACTATGCGGTGGACCCGAATGACTTGGTGACCTTAGATAATGACTCATCTGTTCCAAATAGGAAGTGCTTGGACATGTCTGTCGAGTACTGAGAAAGATAGCTCTCGCGACCGAGCTGCTCGGCAACTGCTCTGTGGTGAACCACGCTCGCCCCGCAGCAAAGACCAATTACTTTGGCCCCCAAGTTCCTAGCAAAAGCTGCGAACTCGGCAGCCTCGTATCGATTTGCAACCTGGGCTTCGAGCGCGTCTGGGAAAGTCCGCCCAGAGGGCAATTTCGCCGTATTTCCGGTATCGGGCAAACTAAATAGAGTGGTGTGCTCATTTGTGGTTCTGTATGCGCATGGCATTGCGCAGGTGTGATGTGCGCCTACAGACTCAGAAATCGCTTCGAAAATTGGACGGATGGTATTCGGTCCTTGAAAACAGTTGGTGCCGACCACGTCGGCACCCAAGGCAGCTAGTTTTTCGCAGGCTTTTGCTGGAGATACGCCATCCATCAGTTTGCCGGTGTCGAACACGGCAACATTGACGATTGACGCTAACCCGGCAGCCTGAATTTCTTCAAGTGCTATTTCAGCTTCGGCCAAGAAATACATGGTCTCGGCCAAGATTAGGTCGGCGCCCTCCTGTTTTGCCCAGGTGATCATCTCTCGGAACATGAGCCTGACTTCATCCGCAGTCTCTGGCTTATTCGGATCAAATATGTTCGAGTTGGATATGTTGCCTGCCACGTATATATGACGACCTAGGTTTATAGATTCTTGCTCAGCTACCTTTTTGGCAATTCTAAGCGCGGCCCTGTTAAGGGGTTCTAGCAGCTGCTCCTGGCCAATGATTCGCATCTTTTCGCGGTGACCGTTGTAGGTAAAGGCCAAGGAGATGTCGCTGCCTGCCCTTATGAAGTCGGTCGTGACCTGCTCCAGTACCTCAGGGTGCTCTAGCGCTACCATTGGAACGAATTCGCCGGCCTTCAAATACCCTCGACGCTCAACCTCAAAAAGATATCCCCCGGAAAGAATCACCGGTTCTGCTTGTTCGAGTCTGTTCTGAAAACTCACTGTCATGACTGCCTCCGAGACAATGATGGCAGGTTTGTCGGCTTAGAAAAAATCCTTAGAAACAAATGGAAAGAGTCAAGATGGGATTCTGATGCAGGACCAGCTAGAGAATCTGAGATAAGAATTTCTGCGTTCGTGCTTCTTTTGGATTGTCAAAAATCTCTGCCGGAGTTCCGACCTCGACAATTTCACCGGCATCCATGAAGATTACGCGGTCGGCTACTTCTCTAGCGAAGCCCATTTCATGGGTCACCACGACCATTGTCATGCCTTCTTTGGCAAGCTCCTTCATTGCGTCCAAAACTTCATTGATCATTTCAGGGTCAAGCGCAGATGTTGGTTCGTCAAAGAGCATCACCTTTGGAGTCATGGCGAGTGCGCGTGCAATGGCAACTCTCTGCTGCTGGCCACCGGAGAGTTGCGCCGGAAACTTATCGGCCTGCTCTGGAATTTTGACTCTGGTCAACAGCTCCATTGCAAGCTTTTCAGCCTCGGACTTTGGCAGCCCTCTAACTCTCCTTGGTCCAATTGCCACGTTTGTAAGGACTGTTAGATGCGGAAATAGATTGAAACCTTGAAAAACCATTCCGGTTTCTCGTCGAATCTCCTGGATGTTTTTGATGTCGGTTGTCAATGCCGTGCCGTCCACTGAGATGTTTCCATCATCATGGACCTCTAGCCGGTTTATGCAACGAATCAACGTGGACTTTCCTGACCCGGAGGGTCCAATTACAACCACAACCTCCTGGCGTCCGACCTTCACATTTATGTTCTTTAGCGCTTCAAAGTCCTTGAACCTCTTATAGACACCTTCTATGACGATTATCGCCTCATCCCCGGCATGCTTAGCGGACATTTGTGACGCATCGTTGAATACTTCATTGCTCATCGGATACCAACTCCTAGTTTCTTCTCAATTCTTTGGCTCTCGCGGCTCATGACGTAAGAGCCGACCCAGAACAAAAGTCCTACAAATGCTAATGACTCGTAAACCAGACCTTGGCCAAGGAAATCTTCCTGCTTTGTAATTGCCGAGCCCACATTTAGTAGCTCGAATACGCTGAGTGCTACACCAGCAAGGGTGGTGTCTTTGAAGAGCGAAATAAATTGACCGATTTGAGCAGGAATCACATTTCTTAGGGCCTGGGGAAGGGTAATCAAGAACGTAATCTTCGTTGCGCTCATACCAAGAGCCTTACCTGCCTCGGCTTGGCCTTTGGGTATTGATTGCAATCCACCGCGTATTACCTCAGCCAAGTAAGCAGCGGTGAAGAGAGTAAACACGGTGACCGAGCGGAAAATTGGATCCGGGGTAATCGAGTCGGGGATGAAAAACTCGAGTGCGACTCCTGCGAGCAGCAGCAGCACAAACAGCGGAGCTCCTCTGATTAGCTCGATGTAAGCTGTTGACAACCACCTAAGAAGAGGTAGCGCAGACCTTCTCCCAAGCGCCAATAGGACGCCCAGAGGGAAGCAGAGGGCGATACTGACCACTGCCAAATAGAAGTTGATCAGGAAACCGCCCCATTCCTCTAGGGCAGCCTGACCTATTGAGATAAAGATCATTGAAAGAGCTGGAACGACATTAATCAAAACCCAAGCCCAGCCCGGTAGCTTAGAAAGTGCAGTGCGCTTGCGCAAGGCGCCAAATAACCTTCCGGCGACTATTGCGAAGACTACATAGAGCCCAAATAGCAAAGAATCCAAGTCCCCACCAAGAGCGATGAGAAGCATTCCGGTGGCTATCAGTAGCCCAAATCTTTGAACGAGTCCCCACAACCGAAGAGCCATTTTCATATTCTCCGGAGTGCCCCTTCCTCCAGCTGCAAGACTTGTAACGCCGAAGACCAGGGCCAGAATCGACAGGCCAAGTAGGTAGATCAGCTCATCCGGGAATCTGCCTACCAGCAGAATCTTTAGGTTTACCTGAATTATTTCCCAGCGTCCCGTGACGAAAACAAATTGGAGTGCCTGCCAGGCCACATAAACCAATAACGAACCTGATACCACTGTCAAGATTGCATCTGTGACGGACTTGAAAAGGTTTCTGCGCATCCATGTGATCATCGCTCAACCAACGCCAATCTCCGGTTGAAGTAGTTAACTACCAGGCTGGTTACCAAAGAGATGCCCAAGTACACAAGAAGAGTAAGCGTGAAAGCCGGGACGGCGGGTGATCCGTTCCCAACAGTTATCTGCGCTACCTGAGTGAGTTCGAAGTAGCTAATTGTGGCGCCGAGGGATGTGTTCTTGATCAAGTTCAAATATTGATTACCGATTGCCGGCATGGCAATGCGAAACGCTTGCGGCAAAATGATCAGGCGCATTTTCTGCGAACCACTCAGGGCTATAGCATCCGCTGCTTCACCTTGACCCCTGTTTACAGCCAAGATCGAACCTCTAACGATTTCGGCGATGTGGCTGCTGGTGTAAATAACCAGTGAAGCCAGCAGGGCGAATAGCGACGGATCAATCCGCAGCCCACCGGTTGAACCTCTGCCGTCTACAAAAGGAGTTTCGAAGCTGTAGCCGAAAATTATCCAAGAGCCGATAAGAACTATTGCAAATACCGCTAGGCCATAAATCCAAGCCCTGTCTTGCTTCCCGGTTTTGTCAGCCTGTCGCACTCTAATCTTCCCGACTATGAATGCGATTACGACCGCAGCGAGAATTATCAGCGCCAGTTGTCCTGATGGACCCAAATACCAGGGGATGGCGATTCCTCGATTGGAGATTACGAAGAGATCCAGCGGCACCCAAGCATCCTCAATACGAGGAAATGTTTGGAGCACAACACCGAGATTCATAAAGGTGATCAGCAGCAAGAGCGGCAGGTTACGGATTAGTTCGACATAAACGGCACCGAGCGTTCTAACCATGAAGTTTTTTGAGAGCCTAGCAATACCAACCAGGGTCCCCAGAGCTGTCGCGAGAAGGATACCTACGAATGAGACTCTTATGGTGTTGAGAAATCCTTGAACGAATGCGTCTCTGACCGGCTGCGATTGATCGAAGTCATTGCCTGGGATTGTAAAGTTTGCGGGATTATCTAAGAATCTGAGGTCTGTCTGAATGTTTGACTTGGAGATGTTCTCTTGATAATTACTGTAAAGCCAGTACAAGAGTGCGAAAACAAGTAGCAGGGCTGCAATCTGAAATGCCCATTTCAGGGTTCTGATGTCCCGGTAGAAAGGTGTTTTGGCAGGTGTGCTTGGAAGAGAGCTCATGAATTAGAGCTCCCTTCCAAGCAACATTGCTTTTTGACTTTAGTGTTTAACGGTAAGGCGGTGCGTAGAGAATTCCACCCTCGTTCCACAATGAGTTTAGACCACGGTCTAGTCCCAGTGGAGTGAGGTGCTTCGCAAAGATCTCACCGTAGTTTCCGACCTGCTTGACTACCTGGTAGGCAAAGTCAGTTGGAAGTGAAAGGTTTGGATCTAGAACCGCTGCTCCATCGCTACCAGGAACTTCTGCTCCAAGGAAACGAAGGATACCAACGTCAGCGGTCGACGAGCGAATGCTGTCAACGTTTGCACTGGTAATACCAAACTCTTCTGCCTGAATGGTCGCAAGTACAGCCCAGTTCACTGCCTGTGCCCAAGCGGTGTCACCGTCAAGAACTGCTGGTGCAAGGGGCTCCTTGGAGAAAACATCTCCGAGAATTACTAGCGCATCTGTACCGTTCGGATAAGCAGATCGCAGTCCAGTTAGCTGGCTAACGTCAGATGACCAGCCATCACACTGTCCGGCCAAGAAAGCTTCGAGAATTAGGTCAGTCTCATCGAATGATCTAACTTCCCAACCCAAGCCCAAACGGGAGGACTCAAGAGCAGCGTTACCTTCAGTGGTGGTTCCCTTTGCTACACAAACAATCGCACCGTTCATGTCACTCAAAGAACTAATTCCGCTGTCTGCCGCAACCATCATGCCCTGGCCATCGTAGAACGTTGGCTGTAGGAATGTTGCTGCCTCGCTACCATCTCTGGTTGCAGTCCAAGTGGTGTTTCTGACCAGTACGTCAATTGCTCCGGACTGCAGCGCTGTGAAGCGATCGGCAGTCTCTAGGTCTACCATGTCAACGGCACTGGCGTCACCTAGGACAGCAGCAGCAATTACTCGACAGAAGTCTGAGTCAAAGCCAACGTGCTCTCCAGCATCGTTTGTAACCGCAAATCCAGGAAGTGCATCGCGTGTTCCACAACGAACCGTCCCTGCTTCCTTCACGGAGTCGAGAACTGAAACAGTGGCCTCAGCAACGGTTTCTGTTGTAGCCGCTTGGGTAGTCGTAGTGGTGGTTGCTTCCTCCTCGGCGGCGGCGCAACCTGCCAAAAATAAAGCGGTTGCCGAAGCAACAGCCACAATTTGTAGTGATCTCTTTTTCATAGGACCCTTTCCATTTGTAAATCCAAACTCATCTTTGAGTTCAACGCATCCAAGTTGGACGACCAGGCAAATCTATTGCCTGGCAGCTGTGGTGCGGGTCGATGTAGCGCGATTGTTACTAACCATTGGCGGGAATATTAGGCCTTGATTTTGGGCCCCTAGAGCTTAGCCAGGTAGCAATTTGCACATAGCGACTCATACGTCACTTGGTCGCCATCGATTGCGACCTGTTCACCGCTAAAGGTGAAGACTCCGTTTACTAGGCGTCCGTTGAACATTGCTTTGCGTCCACATCGACAAATAGTCTTTAGCTCTTCCAGGCTGTGGGCAATTTCCAGGAGTCTTCTTGAGCCCGGGAAGCTCAAGGTTTTGAAATCGGTCCGAATTCCATAGGCCAAGACCGGTACGCCGTCTAAGACTGCTATTTCTAAGCACTGGTCAACTTGCAATGGCGTTAGAAACTGGGCTTCGTCCAGCAGCAGACAGGCAATCGATTCCGCTGCACCGGTTTTAGACTTCAAGACTTCTTTCGAGAATAATTCGCGAAGATTCGCGCCCGGCGGGATCAGGAAATCCACATCTCGAGTCACCCCTAGCCGACTGACTATCGCTCTGTCGCCCTTGGAGTCGATAGCGGGCTTTGCAAGCAGCACATTCTGTGATCGCTCTTCATAGTTGAAGGCAGCCTGCAATAAGGCGGTGGACTTACCAGAATTCATTGCACCGTAGCGGAAATATAGTTTGCTCATGATTGACTAAATGCTAGCGGTTGGACAGCAGCAGCCAAGCTGAAACCTCGGTAGTTGCTGAGAATGCTTTGACTTAATCATGTGCAGAGGTCTAGTTTGAAAGTACCGCCCTAGAGCATTGGGGAAGATGTTTATCTCGGGCGGAGGTTGAACTGGGCAGTTGCACAGTGTGGGTCTTATCTTGCCCACAACAGTTCTGCAAGGAAGTGGATGCCACCCTTGCCAAGTTCTGCGTGTCCGGAAATTGGAGAAGTCAACCTTTGATGTCGGGTTGCTTTCAGGTTCAAATTGAGTGTGATCTAAGCCAGTCCGCGGCCTCCGAGTTAGTGGCCTGTCTTGCCAGCATGAGGGTCATTGCAGAAGTTGAGACCAGGGGCGAAGAAGCTGAGCGGCACCTGGTTCATCCGGGTCTTGGCGTACATCGACAGGCCATTGACTCAATGGGAGAACCAGTGCTTCGGGTGTCCCAGGTGGCTAGCATTCTTGCTCGGTCTGGCGGGAACCTGGCTGAGTTTGAAAGACTAATGCGATTGTCAACCGGGCAAGCATGGTTGGACCTTGTGGATCCTCTTCGAATCTCCTTGGAGGGTGTTACATATCTTCCTAGGGCGGTCTAAATTGATCGGAATGCCAGCACCGCGTTATGCCCACCAAATCCAAAGCTGTTGGATATCGCAATTGCACCTGGTCGGCTTAGCCCCGTCTTTACCCTGGGGACATTTAGCGGGATAGCAGGATCCTGATTATCGAGATTGATAGTCGGTGCTACCAACTGGTGTTTGAGGGCCAGGATAGTGAATACAGCTTCAATTGCACCGGCTCCACCGAGCAGATGACCAGTAGAGGCCTTGGTGGCTCCAATTATTAGATTTTCGGTGTGCTTTCCAAAGACTCTTTGCATTGCTGCGAATTCGGCAATGTCTCCAACCGGGGTTGAGGTCGCATGGGCATTCACATGCTCAACGTCTGTTATTCCAGCCCCGGCCTGCTCCAGGGCATCAAGCATTGCCCTCGCTGCTCCAGCACCTTCTGGATCTGGTGCGGTGATGTGGTACGAATCGCTAGTGACCGCACCACCAACAATTTCACAATATATTTTGGCGCCTCGGGCATTAGCAGATTCAAGCGTCTCCAGGACCAGTGCGCCAGCACCCTCTCCCATCACAAAACCATCGCGAGCTATGTCGTAGGGTCTCGAAGCCTGTTCGGGGGACTCGTTGCGCTTGCTGAGAGCGTGCATTGCCGCGAAAGCCGAGATGGGAAGCGGATGAATTGCTGCCTCGGCTCCACCTGCAACCACAACATCTGCCTCTCCACGTTGAATTCTGTGGAAAGCGTTTGCAATGGCTTCATTGCCTGATGCACAGGCGCTCACTGCGGTCCTGACTCCAGCTCGGGCGCCGAGCGCCATTCCTATTGCTGCAGCGGGACCATTTGGCATCAGCATCGGCACGGTCATCGGCAAAACTCGACGTGGTCCACGTTCTTTTAGTGTGTCAAAGGCATCGAGCAGGGTCCAAACACCACCGATACCAGTTGCAAAATCTACGGCCAAGCGTTCGGGTGCAACCTCGGGTTCACCGGCGTCTGCCCAAGCTTCGCGAGCGGAAATTAGGGCGAACTGACTTGATGGATCTAACCTTTTAGCTTCTTGAGGGGTGAGCATCGTACTAGCCAAGACCTTTGCCTGGCCAGCAAAGGTAACTGGAATTTCATACTTGGCGACCCAGTCCTGCTCGAGGGTGGAGATGCCGCTCTCGCCTCTAACCAGACAATCCCAACTGCCCGGTGCGTCACCGGCTAGAGGGGTTGTTGCCCCAATGCCGGTGACAACTACGCGGTGCATGTTAGTCCTGGTTCTCCGTGATGAAGTTGACTGCGTCAGCCACTGTAATTAGGTTCTTAACTTCTTCATCTGGAATCTTTACGCTGAACTTGTCCTCAGCGTTCACGACGATCGTCATCATCGAGATTGAGTCAATGTCTAGGTCATCGGTAAAGGACTTGTCCATCTGTACAGCCTCTGCCGCAATGCCGGTCTCGTCGTTTACGAGTTCAGCTAGTCCAGCCAGTACTTCTTGCTGTGTGTGTGCCATTTGGGCTTCTCCTTAGTGTTTATTTTGCTCTCTGTATTTTATGGGAGTTCTACGACCTGAGCTGCATAGGCAAGCCCAGCTCCAAAACCAATTTCTAGGGCGTAACCGCCAGATTGCACTTGGCCTTCGGTGAGCAGTCGGTGCATAGCCAAGGGAATGGAAGCAGCTGAGGTATTTCCGGTCTCGGCAATATCCTTGGCTACAACTACTGACTCTGGCAATTTCAGCTGCTTTGCAAGTTCGTCAATGATTCTCATATTGGCTTGGTGAGGTACCAGAGCCGATAGGTCTTCAGCCTCCAGGCCAGCTGCATCCAGTGCTTCCTTTGCAACCTTCGCCATCTCCCAAACAGCCCACCGAAAAACGGACTGGCCCTCTTGAACAAGCGTGGGCCAGGGAACTTTTCCATCACGGAAATCAAGGATCGAGTCTGTCATTCCCACCTTGTCCCAATGGCTTCCGTCTGCGCCCCAAACTGTTTTTGAAATTCCAGGGTGATCACTGGGTCCAACAATCGCAGCTCCCGCTCCGTCTCCAAGAAGAAAGCTGATGCTTCGGTCCGAGGGCGAAATGAAGTCTGAGAGTCTCTCCGCACCCACGACAAGCACGTATTCACTGACACCGGCACGCACCATCGCATCGGCCTGGGCAATGCCGTAGCAATAGCCAGCACAAGCAGCAGAAATGTCGTAGGCGGCGGCATCGTGGGCGCCCACTAATTCAGAGAGAAGGGAAGCTCCTGATGGGGTTTGATAGGGAAAGGAAATTGTGGCAAGTATTACCGCGCCTATTTGTTCTGGGTTTATGCCCGCCTTTTTAATTGCCTCATTAGAGGCTGTTGTTGCCAAGTCCATCAGGCTTTGGTCCTTCGACGAACGAGTTCTAGTTATTACTCCGGTGCGCTGCTGAATCCATTCGTCCGAGGAGTCGATCGGACCCGCAATCTCCTGATTGGTCACAATAGTGTCACCTCGAGCCGCACCGAGTGCATAAATGCGACTGTGCTGTATCGGCTGTGACTGCTTCAAAGTTTTCATGCTGGAACCTTTTCGAGATCAATTGGCTTTCTCAAGGCTACTGGGGATGCAGTACTTACCGCTCGTTTGACCATTCCCGCTAGAGCCCCAGCCGGCGGCAATTCGACAAATGTAAATGGCTCTGTCGGAAGGGACTCCATGCAAGCATCCCATCTCACGGGGCTAGAGACTTGCCTCACGAGTGAGTCAAGGAAGTCTTGCCCAGAGTTCACGAGTTGGCCATCAACATTGCTCCAGATGGCAATTTCTGGGTCCTTCGGCTTCATTTTTGCCGCTGCCTGTGAAAGTTCGGGAACCGCTGAGTCCATAAAGTGCGTGTGGAAAGCACCGGCAACCTTTAGCTCAATAACCCTGCTGCGCTCGGGAGGATTCTCAATGAGCCGCAAAATATCTGAACTTAGGCCAGCGGCGACTACTTGCCCAGATCCGTTGTAGTTGGCTATCGAAAGTCCAAGCTCGTCTAGTTTTGACTGTATCTCTCCACTTTCGCCGCCGAGAATGGCGGCCATTGACGTCTTCTCGGCTTTTGCCGCGCGGGCCATGGCCTCACCTCTAATTTTCACCAGTGTGATCGCTTCGTCGTCGCTGAGAATTCCCGCGATTGCAGCCGCAGCAAATTCTCCAACGGAGTGGCCCAAAACCCCTGAAATTGGGGTGTTGCTAAGTCCCGCTCGGAACCCTGCTATTGATGAAGCGACAATCAATGGTTGAGCTATCGCGGTGTCCTTGATTTCTAGCTCGGATGCACTTGATCCAAGTCGCACTAGGTCCAGGCCTGATGCTTCCGAGAGCTTCTCAAGCTCCATTTTGAATTCGACGATTTGCTCAAGCCAAGGGATCAAAAAGCCCTCGGTTTGCGAGCCTTGTCCCGGGCATCCGACAATCACCATTATTTACCTTCTCATTCCAGATTCGGAGTCATTAATAGTCCCTAAAAATATGGCGATTTGCAGCAGAAAGCCCGTTCTTGGGTCAGTGGGGTCCTGACCAATAATGTCCTCAATTTTTTTCAGGCGGTACCTCACTGTGTTCGCATGAACAAACAGTTCCTTCGAGGTAGCTTCTAGCGACCTACCACTTTCCAGATAGGCCTTGACAGTTGGCATTAGGTCTGTTTGTGAGTCAGCGAGTGGAATGTAGAAACTATCTATAAGCGTCTGCTTGGCGACTGGATCTCCAGCTAGAGCTCTTTCTGGGAGCAGCAAGTCGGCCTTCGTCGGCCTTGGCATAGTACTTGCAGAAGCAGCCACCGCATAGGCCGAGAGTGCAGCATTGGCGGACCTGGAAGCGTCTGAAACACTTAGAACAGTGGGCCCCAAGACCAATGGGCCGGTTGCGAAGTAACTCTCTAGTTGCATTGCGATTTCGTGTATTTTGTCAGAAGCCTGGGGCTTTTCCCGATTTAGACCAATTACTATCACTTGGCGTCGACCTTGAATGCCAATGAGGACATCGGCGCCGAGCTTTCTGGAGATTTTCCTCACGGCATCGGAATCCTCGCTAACGGGTGTCGCACCCAATAGGACCGCGACCTGACCGTCGGCTTGCCAGCCGAGGGCAGCTACCCGAGAACTAATTTCTTGAGACCGCTCACCGCTAATAATCGAATCGACTACAAGTGCCTCCAGGCGTGCGTCCCAGAGCCCCCTTGCTTCGGCGGCTTTGGCGTAGACATCGGCGGCGCTGAATGCCATGTCCCTTGAGTACCTGAGTATTGCGGCTTGGAGATCTGGGTGGTCTCTTACCACTGCCTCCTCAACCATTTCCACAACAACCTGTATCAGCTGCAAAGTCTCCTGAAGTGAGATTGACCGGAGCAATTCACGAGGTGCATTTCCGAACACATCGGCAGCCACCCAGGGCTGTGCTTGCGGGTTCTCATACCAATTTATGAAACTGGTAATGCCGGCCTGGGCAACACCGCCAACAGCTGCTCTTCTGGCGGGCGGCATTTGCCGATACCAGGGCAGAGTCTCATCCAGCCGAATGAGGGTTGCAGTGGCAAGCTCCCCGGCGATGGAGTGCAGCCACGCAAGATGCTTAGGCTTCGCCACCGGCCGATCCACTTGTTCCAGCGGACACATCGTGCAGGCGATACTTTTCGATTGCCTGCTGAGGGATTGCGGCGTCAATCTTGCCCTCTGCAACCAATTGCTCAAGAACTCTCACGGCTATGGAGGGGCCATCAATCTTGAAGAATCTCCGGGCTGCAGGCCTGGTGTCTGAGAATCCGAAACCATCCGCTCCCAGGGTGGCGTATGGTCCAGGAATCCAAGGCCTGATCATGTCTGGCACAGCGTGCATAAAGTCGCTAACTCCCAGAGTCGGACCCTGCGTGGCCGCCAGTTTCTGAGTGATGTAAGCGGTCTGCGCCTCTTGGTTTGGGTAGAGGAATTTATGCTCGTCAACCCTCAACCCGTCTCGGCGCAGCTCGGTCCAGCTTGTTACTGACCAAACATCAGCAGACACGCCCCACTCCTCCAAAATCTCCTGTGCTTCTATGGCCCAGGGGAGCCCGACACCAGAGGCCAAGATGTTCGCTTTGTGGCCTGGATGTTGGTTTTGATTGATTTGATGAATTCCCCTGACAATTCCGTCAATGTCAACGCCTTCTGGTTCAGCAGGCTGAAGCATTGGCTCGTTATAAACGGTGATGTAGTACATGACATTCGGGTCTTCGTGCTGGCCGCCATACATGCGTTCAATACCGCTTCTGACGATGTGAGCTACCTCATAACCGTAAGCCGGGTCATAGCTCACTACTGCAGGGTTGGTGCTGGCCAAAACAGGGGAGTGGCCATCGGCGTGCTGAAGGCCCTCACCGGTGAGAGTTGTTCTTCCAGCCGTTGCACCAATCATGAAGCCCCGAACCATTTGGTCCCCAGCCAGCCAGATTGCATCTGCAGTTCTTTGGAATCCAAACATCGAGTAAAAGACATAGAACGGAATTATCGGTTCACCATGAGTTGCGTAGCTAGAGCCAGCTGCGGTAAAGGCGGCCAGTGATCCAGCCTCGTTGATTCCAGTGTGCAGAATTTGGCCATCGGTCGCTTCTTTATAGCTCAGCAGTAGTTCACGGTCTACAGACATGTAATGCTGGCCACGGGGGTTGTAGATTTTCGCGGTCGGGAAAAAGGCGTCCATACCGAAGGTCCTAGCTTCGTCCGGAATAATCATTGAGATTCTTGGCCCGGTGTCCTCTGAGCGCAGCAGGTCCTTGAGCATTCTCACAAACGCCATAGTGGTGGCGATTTCCTGATTACCCGAACCCTTCCGAGGCGCATCGTAAGCTTTTTCTTCTGGGAGCTTGAAGTCAATATATTTGCTGCGTCTCTCGGGTAGGTAACCTCCCAGTTCGCGGCGGCGGTCATGCATATACTGAATTTCTGGTGCATCTGGGCCCGGGTGGTAATAAGGGGGCTGGTAGGGATCGGCCTCTAGCTGAGCATCAGTTATCGGAACTCGCATTTCGTCCCGGAACCCCTTCAAGTTATCCAGAGTCAACTTCTTCATTTGGTGGGTTGCGTTACGACCCTCGAAGCTTTTGCCCAAACCATAACCCTTGACAGTTTTGGTAATGATCACGGTTGGCTGGCCCTTGTGATTAACTGCAGCGTTGTAGGCGGCATAGATCTTGTTGTAATCGTGCCCACCTCTCTTTAGGCCCCAGATTTGGTCATCCGACATGCCTTCGACCAGCGCAGCTGTCCTCGGGTCGCGCCCAAAGAAGTTCTCTCGAATGAACCCACCAGATTCTGCCTTATAGGTCTGGTAGTCACCATCAGGGGTCTTGTTCATAAGATCAACCAGCGCACCATCCTGGTCTTGGTTTAGCAGGTCATCCCACTCTCGGCCCCAAATCACCTTTATTACGTTCCAGCCTGCACCCCTGAAGAAACTTTCAAGTTCTTGAATAATTTTTCCGTTGCCTCGGACGGGACCGTCGAGTCGCTGAAGATTTGCATTGACGACGAAGGTCAAGTTGTCTAAGCCATCGTTTGCCGCCAGTTGAAGCGCGCCACGGCTCTCTACTTCGTCGAGTTCGCCATCGCCGAGGAATGCCCAAACGTGCTGCTGGCTGGTGTCCTTGAATCCGCGACCCTGCAGGTATCGATTGAACTGAGCCTGGTAGATGGCATTGATAGGACCAAGACCCATCGAAACGGTCGGGAACTGCCAAAAGTCCGGCAGTTGTCGTGGGTGTGGATAAGAGGGCAGTCCGCCAGCTGGTTGTGATTTTTCCTGCCTGAAAGCATCCATCTGTTGGCTGCTAATACGGTCTTCTAAAAAGCCCCTGGCATATGGACCGGGAGAGGCGTGGCCTTGGATAAATATCTGGTCAGCGCCAGCTTCATGGTCGTGGCCTTTGAAAAAGTGGTTAAAGCCGACTTCGTAGAGCGAGGCGCTAGAGGCGAAAGAGGATATGTGACCACCAACGGCGATTCCGGGTCGCTGGGCTCGGTGAACCATGATTGCTGCGTTCCAGCGCATCCAAGCGCGATATGTGCGTTCAATCTGCTCATCGCCTGGAAACTTTGGCTCATCTTCAGGAGAGATCGTGTTGATGTAGTCAGTGGTAGGTACCAGGGGAACGTTGAGTTGTAAATCGTGCGAGCGCCTAAGCAGCGATTGCATTATTTCTCTGGCGCGGCCACGGCCTTGACTTTTAGCAAGTGCATCAAGAGACTCAAGCCACTCGCTGGTCTCTTGCGGGTCTTGGTCTTGAGTCGGCGGAGTAAATGCATCCTGATTGTTGAAAGACAACGGAGCCTCTTTTCGTGGCTTGTTTATGGCGTGCTCTTGTGTGAGCGTCTAAAGTCTACCTATCAGAACAAATTTTTTGGTGGACAGCCCCTCCAAACAAACATAGGGAGTTATATGTCATTGTCAGTCGGAGAAAAGGCTCCAAACTTTACGCTGGTAAACCAACACGGTGAAGAGGTGTCCCTTGCCGATTACGCCGGCAAAAAGGCCGTGGTTCTGGTCTTTTACCCGCTTTCCTTCTCCGGCACTTGTACCGGCGAGCTATGTGAGATTAGAGACAATCTCTCGCTATTTGAGTCGGCAGATGTCGCACTTTTGGCAGTGTCTGTAGATTCAAAATTTACGCAAGCAAAATTCGCTGAAGATCAGGGCTATTCCTTCGATCTACTTGCTGATTTCTGGCCTCATGGTGCAGTTACATCGCTCTACGATGTATTTCTGGAAGAAAAGGGCCACGGGACAAGGGGAACCTTCGTCATAAATACTGAGGGCACACTGGTCGCCAAGTTCATTACTTCTCCCGGCGAGCCTAGAGACCTCAATTCATACAAAAAAGCACTCGAACTTCTGTAGCAAAGAAAAAGTAGTATGATTTCGCGAGGGGCCTTTAGCTCAGTTGGTAGAGCGCCACGTTTACACCGTGGATGTCATCGGTTCGAGCCCGGTAGGGCCCACTCGAACGGCTTAGTTGCCATAAACCCGGCATTCCGAGCCAAGACCTGATTGGCTAAAGCTATGGAAAAACTCTCCACGCTGATTGACCATTTCAACCGGGTCTGGCCCGAGAGTGGGACCGAGTCTTGGGATCACCCCGGCCTAATGCTGGGCAGTCCGGCCCAGCAAGTCTCCAGGTGTCTTTTAGTTGTAGACGTGACATTGGAAAACCTCAAACAGGCCAAAGAAATGGGCGCGGAGCTAATTATTAGTCACCACCCACTTTTTCTACACGGTGTTCACGAACTCTCAGAGTCGACCCCAAAAGGAACGATTTCGGCGTTCGCCGCACGAAATGGAATCGCTGTGTATGCAGCACACACAAACGCTGATTTTGTCATCGGCGGAGTCACAGAGTCGCTTGCCGCAGCGCTCAGGCTGAAAATTAGTGGCCACCTCGATCCGATCTTGCGCCAGGGCGCTATTGGGAAGCTGGAGGAGCCTATGACCTTATTGGACTTCGCAAGATTTGTAGCTCGAGTTCTTCCATCTGTCGCTCAGGGAATTAAGGTGGCAGGAGATTCCGACAGAACTATTTCAAACGTCGGGTTGGTAGCCGGAGCTGGCGATAGCTTTCTGGACCAGGCTCTGGCCCAAGAGATCGATCTTTTCATCACCTCAGACCTTCGCCACCATAGATCACTGGATTTCATCGAGGCATCAAAGTTGTCTAACGGTCCGGCACTTATGGACCTCTCGCATTGGGCTGCGGAGTGGCTCTGGCTAGAAAAAGCGCAGCATGATTTAGCGATTGCATTACCTTCAATAAAATTTGAAGTCAGTGATATTTCAACCGACCCCTGGGACTTCGTGGTGATGCAATGAAAATCGACAGCAATCAACTTCCTGAACTAATTCGACTCCAACAGCTATTAGTTGAAGCCACCAAGCTTGACACTAGGATTCGCCAGCTTCAAACCGGTGAGTCTGCTGAGGCAATCCGAGTGGTGCTACTCGAGCAAAGCGCTAAGGCAAGTCAAATGCTTGCGGACCATGAAGAAGTCGAGCGGGATGTTAGGCGAGCTGAGGCCGACCTTGAGCTGGTTGAAAATCGAATTTCAAAGGATAAACAGCGACTGGCAGTGTCCTCAGACTCGAAAGTTATTACTGGAATCCAGCACGAACTTGAGTCGCTGGCAAAGCGTCAAGGTGAACTGGAAGAAGCACAACTTATCTTGATGGAGAGCATCGATCAATCAAATCTTGAGCAGGAAGCGATTCAGCTCGAGCGTAAGAGGCTGCAGGCTGAGCTCAGCGCCGCTACTGAAAGTGCCGCGCTGGACATCGCAAATCTGTCAACCGAATTGTCCACAGTCAACGGGGAAATGGCTGAGATTCGTAAAGCTGTGAGCGCCGAATTAGTGGAGTTGTTTGACAAAATTCGCGTCCGTGGGACGGCTGTAGGAAAACTGAAGGACTCGACTTGCGGGGCCTGCAACATGAACCTAACCTCTACCGCAGTTGGTCAGCTCAGCGCTGTGCCAAATGATGAACTAGCAAGGTGCCCCGAGTGCAGTGCAATTCTGGTTAGATGATGGTTTTTGTATATTGCGACGGTGCCTCTAGGGGCAACCCTGGACCAGCATCATATGGAGTTCACATCGAAGATGCTAACGGTCAAATAATTGCAGATTTTGGCGAGAGCCTAGGCGATCAAACCAATAATTTTGCCGAGTACCAGGGCGTTATTGCCGCTCTCAGATACCTAACCGCGACAGAACACCGAAATGTGACTATAAGGCTGGATTCCAAGCTGGTTGTTGAGCAGCTAAGTGGCCGCTGGAAGGTCAAGAGTCCGGAGATAAGAGAACTCGTGGCCGAAGCCAGTGAACTGCTTGGGGCCTTCGATGCAAAGCTCGAATGGATCCCAAGAGAGCAGAACTCAATTGCAGATTCGCTTGCGAATAGGGCCCTAGACCAGGGTGATTTTCAGACTGTCGAAGCCTCGCTACCACTTTCAGCAATACAACCACGAAGCATTAGGGCACCGCGCCAGACTGTAGAGCCAACAACTCTCGTTGTTATTCGCCACGGCAGCACCGGAAGTACTGAAGCAAACCTGATTTCTGGTGGCGATGGAGATGATCCTGCCCTCAGTAAGCTCGGGGAACAGGAGGCTGCAAAGGCCGCGTCGGCGGTTGCCGGCTTGCTTGATTTCTATCAGCTTCCGCCGGTCAGCCGAATCGTGCATTCACCAATGGTTAGGACCAGCCAAACAGCAACCGCCCTTGTAGACACACTTGGCGTTAGCGCCGAAAGCGATGCGAGATTAAAGGAAATTGGCTTTGGGGATTGGGAGGGGCTCTCCATGACCGAGCTTGAAGTGGACTCGAGTAGCTCAATTTCCAGCTGGAGGAATTCTGTTACCTCAAAGCCTCCCAATGGGGAATCTATCCAGGAGCTGGAGGCCAGAGTAACTCGGGTTGCCTCCGAGCTGATTTCTAGCTCCCAGGGCCGAACTGTGGCGATAATCACACACATGATGCCAACGCGGGCAATTGCAAAGTTGGCTCAGAAATCAAATGATGTCTCACACTGGAACATCAATTTTGCGCCCTGCGGCATAAGCATTTACAGGTTTTATGGCACCGAATATGCAGAGGCATTCTGCATCAATTCTTGCGGGCACCTAATTCATCGTTAGGCTTAGTCAGCGAGATGGGTTGGCCAGACGGTCGCGGCATTGCCGAGGAACGTCCGGGCTCCGAATAGCACAGTGGTGGGTAACACCCACCTGAGGTAACTCAAGAGAACAGTGCAACAGAAAGTAAACCGCCTCCCTCCGGGGAGGTAAGGGTGAAACGGTGGTGTAAGAGACCACCAGCGAGTCAGGTGACTGATTCGGCTAGGTAAACCTCACTGGGAGCAAGACCAAGCAGAAGGCGTTTTGAGAACAGCTAGTTCAAGCCTTTGGGTAGGTTGCTAGAGCCACCGAGCAATTTGTGGCCGAGATAGATGGCCGTCAGTGCTTCGGCACTACAGAACCCGGCGTATCGGCCGACCCATCTCGCACTTCTAATGTTTTATGGCGCCTAGTGCAGCTCCGATAATTCCAGCTGAGTTTTTGGTCATCGCGGCCACAACCGGGGTTTCTAGATTCAGCAGGGGCAAAAACTCCGCGTGGTCTTTGCTGACACCGCCGCCGATGATAAAGAGATCCGGGCTGAAAATTTTCTCTACGTGCTGGTAAAAAACATCGAGTCTTTTTGCCCACTGCTGGTAACTTAGGTTTTCCCGCTCAAGTGCCGCACTGGAGGCATAGGTCTCAATGTTCATTACATTTCCGATATCCAAGTGACCGAGTTCAGAGTTCGGAACCAAGACCTGGTCATAGAAAATGGCGGAACCGATTCCGGTTCCCAGTGTGGTCATTATTACCAATCCTGCTTGATCTTTTCCTGCGCCAAATTCCATTTCAGCCAGCCCCGCCGCATCAGCATCATTCAAGACCTTTATTTCTTGGCCTAGAACCTTGGAGAACAGCTGCTCGGCATTCAAGTTGATCCAGTCATCGCTTACATTGGCAGCCGAGACTGTGACACCGCGCCTCACTACTGCTGGAAAGCAGATGCCAATCGGTAGGCGATGCTCCTCATCCAGTGCCGTAGCAAGCGATTTGCATATTTCCGCTATTTCGTTCGGATTACCAGCATCTGGGGTGGAGATTCTAATTCGGTCAGAATGTAGTTCACCTCGATCTAGGTTTACTACCGCAGCCTTTATGCCGCTGCCTCCAATGTCGATTCCTATTGCCAGTCTCATAATCTAGGTCACCGTCAAAATCTCAGGGCCGGTCTCAGTAATCAAAATGGTGTGCTCAAACTGAGCCGAGAATTTCTTGTCCTTTGTAGTCACAGTCCAGCCATCGTCCCACATTTCCCAGTCCTGAGAGCCGAGCGTCAGCATCGGCTCAACTGTGAACACCATTCCCGGTTCGATCAAGTCCTTATACATAGGTTCGTCGTAGTGTGGAATTATCAGGCCTGTGTGAAAGCTTGTGCCGACTCCGTGGCCCGTGAAATCCCTCACGACACCGTAGCCAAAGCGCTTGGCATAGGACTCAATGGCACGTCCTATTATGTTGACTTCTCTACCGGGTTGAGCAGCCTTTATGCCTCGCATCATCGCCTCGCGGGTTCGTTCAACCAATAACCGCTGGTCCTCCGTGGCTTGGCCAATCAGCACGGTTCCGTTCGTGTCACCGTGGACGCCATTCAGGTAGGCACTGATGTCTATGTTGACAAGATCCCCATCCTGCAAAATCGTGTCATCTGGGATGCCATGGCAAATAACCTCATTTAGTGATGAGCAAAGCGACTTTGGGAAGCCGCGATAACCCAGAGTTGATGGGTAGGCACCCGCGGAAACCAAAAAGTTGTGACCAATTTCGTCCAGATCATCGGTGGTCATGCCCACCTTGGCGCTGCTGAGCACAAGTTCTAGAGCTTGTGCTGCTAGGTAGCTCGCCGCCCTGATTCGTTGAATTTGCTCTTCATCGTATTTATCGCCGCCAACATGCTTGGTGGGTTCAGGATTACCAACGTACTCGGGCTTGATGATTGTTTCGGGAACGATTCGCCTCGGAGATACTTTTCCAGGGGTTAGTGAATAGTCGGTGGCCTTGGGCATACTAGGAGTCTATTTTCCAATTGGGTGTTAGGTGGGCAGATTGACCGAGAAGACTGAATTTTGGTTCAATATTCGAACCAATCAGGTTGAAGTGGGGCCACAATCCATTTCTTTGGATCGAATCGGTCCTTTTGAGACTGCTGAAGCCGCTAGTAACGGCCCGAGCCTAATCAGCCAAAGAGCAAGACAGCTCAGGGAAGAAGACGAGAGGGACTGGGAGGACTAAAAACTCTGCTCAGAGCTGGGGAAATCGCCCGCGATGACATCATTTCGGTAGGCCGATGCTGCCTGACTCAATTGCTGCCGGAGCGATAAATAGCTTTTGGCAAAACTGGGTGTTTTGGCGCTGAGACCTGCAAAATCTTGCCAGACCAAAATTTGCGCGTCACAGCCAGAGCCAGCCCCGATGCCTATGGTGGGGATTCGCAGCTTCTCGGATATCGCGTTGGCAAGGGCTGCCGGAACCATTTCTAGGACTATCGCGAAAGCCCCGGCTTCCTCGATGTCTAAGCACTCCTTGGTTATTCTCAATGCGTCTTCGTCGCTACGGCCTTGAACCTTGAAGCCAGAAAGAGCGTGGACGGTTTGCGGCGTAAACCCAACATGACCCATCACTGGGATGCCATTGTCGACCAGGGTGGAGATCTGTGCCAATTTGGCGCCTTCAAGCTTCACTGCAGCCGCCCCAGTTTGCTTCATAACATGGATTGAATTCTCTAGCGCCTGATCTGGTCCAAGTTCGTAGCTTCCAAAAGGAAGGTCCATTACCACCAAAGAGTTTTTTGCTGATCGTGCGACAGCTCTGCCAAAGGGGATCATCTCATCGAGGCTTATGGGAGCAGTGCCAGCATTTGCCAGCACGTTATCGCTTGCTGAGTCTCCAACCAAGAGAACCTCGATACCGGCCTCGTCGAAAATGGTAGCGGTGTGCATGTCGTAGCTGGTAAGTGCCGCGAACCTCTTGCCCTCAGATTTCAGTTGCTGCAGTGTGCCCGTGCGAATTTTCATAGTTTTCTAAATCTAGTGGTCAGGGGAATCCGACGACCTGTTCCAAAAGATACCGCCGTAGTTTTTGTTCCAATAGCCCCCTGGGATCTCTTCCATTCTGAGGCCCGGATCAAGCCTTCAATCCTCTCAACTTCGAGCGCATTGAAACCTGATGCGACAACTTTTTCAATGGTTGCGCTGTCCTCAATTAGCAGCCTAAGTATTTGATCCAACACTCCATAGTCCGGGAGCGAGTCAGAATCAACCTGGCCCGGCCTAAGTTCGGCACTGGGGGGTTTGTCTATTGAACCAATGGGGATGAGTGGGTAGTCACCGGTGTGGTTATGCCATCTCGCCAATTCCCAAACATCAGTTTTGAAGACGTCCTTTATTGGCGCAAAACCGCCTGCTGCATCCCCGTACATTGTTGAGTAGCCAACGGCAATTTCAGACTTATTGCCCGTGGACAACAAAAGTGCGCCTTCGGTATTGGAGATTCCCATGAGAAATACAGCTCTAATTCTGGCCTGCAGATTCTCTGCCGCCAAAGGGCTAAATTCCATTGTCTCTTCGAAGGCCCTATGGGCCTTTTCAATAGGCAACACTCGGTAGTCGAGCTCAAAGTTCTTTGCAAGCTCTTCAGCATCAGAAAGTGAATGATCTGATGAATACCTTGAGGGAAGTGCCACCCCGATAACATTCTCTGAGCCAATTGCCTCGCAGGCGAGAGCTGCGCATACCGCTGAGTCAATTCCACCGCTCAGACCTAAGACAATGGAATGCTGGCCTGTCTTTAGGCAGTATTGGCGAAGTCCCTCAACCAACACTGACCACAGCACTGCTTTTTCACTCTGCTGAGTTTGTAGCAAGTCAGCTTGTTGAGTCAGGTAAACACCTTGCTCAAATGGGGCGTGGAAGATCTCGCTACCTGTGGAATCTAGATAGAAGCTTCTGCCATCGAAGACCAGCTCGTCCTGAGCTCCAGAGAGGTTAGCGTATGCAAGGTCAAACCCCCGCTGGAACTGCTTTGCAGCATCTATACGTTCACGCTGCTTGCTGCGCGTATAGGGAGATCCATTCAGCACAGCCAGAAGTTCTACGCCCTTATCCTGAAGGGCTTGGGACCGCTTCGCATCTTTGACCCAGATGTCCTCGCAGATCGCCACAGCACATAATCTCCCCTTGACGCTGAAGGTCAGCTCTTCATGGCCGGGGACGAAGTTTCGCCAGTCATCGAACACGTCGTAGTTCGGGAGAGTTTGCTTGTGATATGTTCCAATCAGCTCGCCATTTGAAATAACGCTGGCAGAGTTGTGAGCTATCGCCAAAGATGACTGAGCCGTTGCCTTGGATGCCGCAGCGGGGCTGATGTGTCCAACCACAAAAACCAAATTGCTGTAAGTCTGTTCACCAGTGGCAGCGATAAGTTTTTTGAGAGCAGTCATCGAGCTCTCGATGATGTCAGCTCTGTAACTTAGGTCGCCCATGGGATAACCCGAAAGCGCGAGTTCGCCAGTAATTAATACATCTGCCCTATCGGCAACCTCTGATGCCGCGCTCAGTATTAGTTCAAGGTTGTGTTCGACATCCCCGACCACCGGGTTTGTCTGAGCAAAAGCAACATTTAGGACACTCACAACCGATAGCCTATTAGAAGCGTGAGGAGGCTTTATGGACAAGCAGCAAGAGTTTGTGTTGAGGACAATAGAAGAACGGGGAGTTAAGTTCGTTCGACTATGGTTCACCGACGTTGCCGGAACTCTAAAATCGGTCGCTGTCGCCCCCGCCGAGATTGAAGGAGCCTTTGCAGAAGGCATTGGATTTGACGGTTCTTCTATCGAAGGACTTGCAAGAAATTCCGAGGCTGACATGTTGGCAATACCGGATCCCGCTACATTCCAAATCTTGCCGTGGCGAGGCACCGTAGATCCCGCAGCTCGGATGTTTTGCGATATTGCAACTCCGGACGGACAGCCCGCTGGAGCAGATCCCCGGAACGTTCTTCGAAAAACACTGGATAAGGCTGCTGCCATGGGTTTCAGCTTCTATGTCCACCCAGAAATTGAGTTCTACCTGCTGAAGTCCAGTTCCGTGGACGAACAGGGAAATCCTGTTCCGGTTGATAATGCCGGATACTTTGATAACGTGCCAGGTGGCACGGCGCACGATTTCCGCCGCAGAGCCGTAACAATGCTTGAGCAGTTGGGTATATCTGTCGAATTTTCACACCACGAAGGCGGGCCGGGACAAAACGAGATTGATTTGCGATACGCAGATGCACTCTCAATGGCTGACAACATAATGACCTTCAAAACGGTGGTGAAAGAGGTTGCCATCGAGCAGGGTGTTTACGCGACCTTCATGCCAAAGCCTTTCACCAACGAGCCTGGTTCGGGCATGCACACACACTTCTCACTTTTTGAAGGCGATAAGAATGCGTTTTTCGATCCGGCGGCAAAGTATCACTTGTCCATTACTGCAAGGCAGTTCATGGCAGGAGTCCTAAAGCATGCTCCTGAAATTACTCTCGTTACCAACCAGTATGTCAACAGCTATAAGAGGCTCTGGGGTGGTGGTGAGGCACCGAGCTACGTTAGCTGGGGCCACAATAATCGAAGCGCTCTGGTTAGAGTGCCGCTGCATAAGCCGGAGAAGTCACAGAGCACCAGAATTGAATACCGTGCAATGGACGCGGCTGCCAACCCCTATCTTGCCTACTCACTGCTATTAGCGGCTGGCCTCAAGGGCATCGAAGAGGAGTACCAATTACCCGATGAGATCGAGCAGGATGTCTGGGCGCTTTCCCACATGGAACGTAAGGCCTTGAACATCGAAGCACTTCCTCAATCACTAGATCATGCGATCAAGAAGCTTGAAGATTCTGAGCTTGCAGCTGAAGTTCTTGGAGAGTCAGTGTTTAATTTCGTGCTAGCCAATAAAAGAAATGAATGGGCTGATTACCGCTCACAGGTAACCCCCTATGAGATAGAACAAAATCTAAAAACCCTCTAAATGTCGCGTTCACACGAGGTCTCGCTCAGCCAAATGGCAAAACTGGGCTTTGAGGAACTTACTCAAGCTAGAGCCAATTTGTCGACACTTCAGCTAAATGATGAGCTTGACCTAGAAAAGCTACTTGCGGTGCTTCCCAAGACCGCATCGCCTGACAGGGTGCTAATTCATCTCATCAACTTGATTGAGCGACACTCTGACAGGGCCTTGACCCTTGTCCAGGATGGGGCGAAGCTGCACAGGCTGTGCATGGTGCTGGGTGCTTCCGATGGTTTGGCGGACTACCTTCTAAGGGATGAAAGCAGTCTGGATGTTTTTAGCGCCGCCTCAAGCTTTCCCAAGAGTTTCAAGCTAAGTGAGAAAAACAGGACAAGCCTGAGACTTTCCTACAGGCGTTGTCTACTCCAGGTAGCTGACCGGGATTTGTCGACATTATCGCCGACAGCAATCGTAGAGAATGTCAGTCACTCGCTATCCAAGCTTGCTGATGCTGCGCTGGAGGCCGGTTTGCAAGTGGCCCGCAAAGAACTTATTGCGGAGGGCCGCATCTCTGCTGCTGATTCCAGTAGCACGCTGCTCTCAGTGATTTCAATGGGAAAAACAGGCGCGCAGGAGCTGAACTACGTAAGCGACGTGGATGTCATCTATGTGGCGCAAGGTCAACAAGAAAACTTCTTAGAGATTGCTACAAAAATCGCGCAGCGACTTGCTTTGGTTATCAATGAAGCAGCTCCAGAGCCCGGACTCTGGGAGGTCGATGCAAACCTAAGGCCCGAGGGCAAGTCCGGAGCTCTAGTCAGAACAGTTCAGGCTCATAAAGCTCACTTTGAAAAGTGGGCGGAGCCATGGGAGTTCCAGGCTCTCTTGAAAGCAAGAACCTCTGCCGGTGACAGCGACCTCGGCTTGGAATACCTAGAGCAAGTGCAGAGCTTGATATGGGGGCCGCGTAAGAGGTCGAGTTTGGTGCACGATGCAAGGGCCATGCGCAAAAGGGTAATTGCCAATCTGGCCCATGAAGATCGTGAGATCAACGTTAAGTTGAGTCGCGGTGGGCTAAGAGACGTTGAATTTACAGTTCAATTACTGCAACTTGTGCACGGAGTTGCTGATGAGAGCCTGAGGGTTGCCGGCACTTTTGAAGCGATTAACCGCCTAATGTCAGCTGGACTACTTGGTCGCGACGACTCATCGAATTTGGCCCAGTACTACCGAACACTCAGGGCAATTGAGCATCGAATTCAACTAACTAAGCTCAGGCGCAGTCACGTTCTCAGCGAGGACAAAATTGATCTGAGAAGGGTTGCACGAGGTCTAGATCCGGCCAGTAGTCCGGAAGCACTGATGTCTACCTGGCAGCAGATCAGGTTGGAAGTGGGAGTGCTTCACGACGCAATTTTCTACCGCCCTCTTTTATTGGTAGCCGCTGAAATGACATCTGGGGAGGTCCGGCTATCGGAGACTGAGCTGGTCAACAGGCTTAGCTCGCTGGGCTTCACTGACCCGGCAGGAGCTAAGAGGCACCTCGATGCTCTAACCGGCGGTGTTTCTAGAAGATCCGTAATTCAGCGGACGCTCTTGCCAGTACTGATTCGCTGGATGGCTGATGGTACAAACCCAGATGCCGCCTTGCTGAGTTTTCGAAGGCTTAGTGAGCTGTTGGGGGAGAGTCACTGGTTCCTCAAGATGCTGCGGGATTCGTCTGGTGCGGCAGAGCGACTGATGAAGGCACTCTCTTCTTCAAAATACATCGCGCGCCTACTGGAATATACGCCCGAATCAACATCCTGGTTCGCTGAAGAGTCCAGCCTCCAACCTCCATCGGCGGAGCAACTGGGCATGGAAATCGAAGCTTTACTAAAGCGCAATCGGGATTCCACTAAAGTGGCCGATGCACTTCGGCACATTCGACGGCGTGAAACCCTAAGGGTCGCGATTGGTGCTGTCCTCGGGACACTTACACTGTCTGAAATCTCGAAAGCTCTAACGGAGATAACCGACGTGTATCTGAACGCCATGGTCAAAGTTGCAAAGCTCGCCACATCAACGGAGTTGGATTTTGGAATCGTAGCTATGGGCCGCTATGGCGGAGGTGAACTTGGTTTTGGTTCAGACGCCGATGTCATGTTCGTCTACATATCCGATGATGAGCAAGCTCAGCCAATGGCAGAGAAGCTAGCGGCCACTTTGCTCACTCTGGTTGCAGATTCCATTCTAAATTTTGAACTGGATCTCGATTTACGACCCGAAGGAAAAAATGGCCCAAGGGTAAAGTCGCTTGCCGCCTACCGTGGCTATTATGAAAAGTGGGCCGAAACTTGGGAGCTGCAAGCCCTCCTTAGGGCAAGACTTGTCTCAGGAAGTGTTGGGTTGCAGGGTGAATTTTTGGCACTGATCGATCCCTATCGGTATCTAGAGGATGTCACTCAAAAGCAGCTTACTGAAATTCGCCTTGTGAAGGCTCGCGTTGAAAATGAGCGCATTCCAGCCGGTGTTGCCCCGAACAGGCACTTAAAACTTGGTCCGGGGGGTCTAAGTGATGTGGAGTGGCTGGTACAGGTTATGCAGCTGCGCTTTGCATTTCAGCACGAAGGCTTAAAATCTGTTTCTACCTTGGGGCCACTAAAGTCCTTAGCTAAATTCAAGCTGATTTCCGACCAGGACTTAGCTACTCTCGAAGAAGCCTGGTTAATCGCGAGCCGAATTAGAAGTGCACTGGTGCTTGCCAATGACAAATCTTCAGACGTGCTCCCGGTTGACAGGTCCCAGTTGGAAGCTGTCGCAAGAATTTTGGAGTACAGGCCCGGCTCGGCTGGACAGCTTGAGGAGGATTACCTCGTTGCCACCCGCAGGTCCCGCGCTGTTTTTGAGCGTCTCTTCACAGCATAAAAAAACCGGGTAACTATTCCTAGTCACCCGGTTTTTTACTTTGTAAGTTTTAGACTCCGTAATACAGCTCGAACTCGTATGGGTGAGGTCGCTGAGCCATTGGCTTCAACTCCTTTTCACGCTTATAGTCGATCCAGTTTTCGATGAAGTCCTTTGTGAAGACGTCACCTTCCATTAGGTAATCGTGGTCAGCCTCGAGCGCTTTTAGCACCGATTCAAGGTCTCCCGGCACCTGTGGTATGGATTTTGCTTCCTCTGGAGGAAGCTCGTATAGATCTTTGTCCACTGGCTCGTGCGGTTCAATTCTGTTCTTGATTCCATCTAGGCCAGCCATCATCATTGCTGAAAATGCTAGGTAAGGATTGCCGGATGAATCTGGTGCTCTGAACTCAATGCGCTTTGCCTTGGGGTTTGAACCGGTCATTGGGATTCTGATTGCTGCTGATCTGTTGCCTGCCGAGTAGACAAGGTTCACAGGCGCTTCAAATCCCGGTACCAGTCTGTGGTACGAGTTGATTGAGGGGTTGGTGAAGGCGAGCAAGCTTGGCGCGTGCTTCAGTAGACCACCGATGTACCAGCGGGCTAGGTCTGAAAGTGATCCGTATCCTGACTCGTCATAAAACAGCGGCTTGCCGTCTTTCCAGAGCGACTGGTGGACATGCATCCCAGATCCGTTGTCGTTGAAAAGTGGCTTCGGCATAAATGTCGCTGTTTTACCGTACTGATTTGCAACGTTCTTGACGATGTACTTGAACTTCAGAAGGTCGTCTGCCGACTGGACAAGAGTGTCAAAGCGATAGTTGATCTCGCACTGCCCTGCGGTTCCGACCTCGTGGTGGCTTCTTTCGACATTAAGTCCCGACGCCTCAAGTTCCAACACAATTGCATCTCGAATGTCCGCGAGGTGGTCAACGGGGGAGACCGGGAAATAACCGCCCTTATAGGGAGTCTTGTTTCCCAGGTTGCCGCCATCTTCTTTACGAGCCGAATTCCAGGATCCTTCTATCGAATCCACGATGTGGAAAGCGGTATTGGACTTGGTCTCGTACCTGACATCGTCAAAAATGAAGAACTCTGCTTCTGGAGCGAAGAATGCTGTGTCTGCGATGCCAGTTGACTGCAGGTAGCGCTCTGCCTTGTGAGCAACCTGGCGTGGGTCACGGTGATACAGCTCGCCGTTCCTGGGGTTGTAGATGTCAAAGTTGATAATCAGCGTCTTTTCGACCCTAAACGGGTCCTCCCAGGCGGAAGTCACGTCTGGAATCAATTGCATGTCGGATTCGTGGATAGATGCGAAGCCTCGGATTGACGATGCGTCAAATAGTTGACCATTGGCAAAAAAGTCTTCGTCAATCTGTGAAACCGGAAGATTAAAGTGTTGCTGCACACCTGGCATGTCAGTAAAGCGAACGTCAACGAATTTTATGTCGTTGTCCTTGATGTACTGCAGTGCCTCCGACGCTGTCTTGAACATTGAGGAACCTCTCTAGGGGAATTGGTTTGATAACTAAGTTTATAAACTACGGTGCAAATGTTTCAGGAATGTTAAAACTTGCGCTTTGGCGCACGAACTTTATTTGGGTCAATTCCCTTGGGTATGGGAGCAGATGCCTGAGCACCGAGAGCGTCAAGCCTGTTAGCAACAGCTGTCACCTCACCGCGCCTCAGAGATTTAGGAAGTTTATAGACGTGCTTCAACAAGCGGTAAAGCCTGACTCCAGAGTCATCGACCGTGACTCGTACTTTGTGAACGGCAGCTCCCGGCACCGCACGGGACGCTTTCTTTGACTCGTCATCTAACATTTGTTGCACTCTGGCTGAGGATCCCTCTGCTATCAAGACGACGCCAGGCTTCCCAATCATGCGGTAAACCGCCTCTCGCGAACGTGGGTTAACGGCAATTGGCATTGAGGATGTGCGCCATCCCCTGCGAATTTGAGAGTCCAGGACGGCTCCTACTGCTCCGGCCTGGCCTTCAATTTTCGTGTAAGCATTCTTCTCGGCCTTCTTGCTCATCACGATCATTGCCAGAAGAACACCGGTTATGAAACCGGAGATTATCCAGAGCACCAGCGTGAAGACACTGCCTCCTCCTGTGAAGAAGCCGATGCCGAGACCGCCACCGATAGAAAGAAGCAGCACCAATACTGCTAGCCAAACTGATGACGGGTCTGATTTTGCAGTCAGTTTATAGACGCGCCAAAGTTGTCGAAATCGTCCCTCGGGTTTATTTTTCTTAGCCATTTTCCTAGCTTACTTAAGCAACAGCACTGGCTTGTGCAAACTCAAGTTTGTCTGCCAAGTGTTGCAGTTGAGGTGGAATGTCACGGCCCTTGGCCATCATTGATTTCGCCCAGAGTCTGCCGGCTCGGTAGCTTGAGCGAACCAATGGACCAGCAAGCACACCTAGGTAACCAATTTCTTCCGCTGCCTGAGCTAACTCAACAAACTCTTGAGGCTTTACCCAGCGCTCCACAGGGTGGTGTCTAGGGGAGGGTCTCAGATATTGGGTGATTGTAATTATGTCGGTACCGGCATCGTGAAGGTCCTGCAGGGCTTGGAGAACCTCGGATATTTCTTCTCCCATGCCAAGGATCAAGTTGGACTTAGTTACCATGCCAGCTTTTCGCCCTTGGCTCAGGACGTCTAGAGATCTCTCATAGGTGAAAGCCGGACGAATGCGCTTAAAAATACGCGGAACTGTCTCAACGTTATGGGCAAAAACCTCGGGCTTTGCGTCAAATATTTTTTGCAATAGTTCAGGTCGACCTGAGAAGTCAGGAATCAGAATCTCGACTCCAGTTCCCGGCGATTGCTTGTGAATTTGCCGAATGGTCTCGGCGTAGAGCCAGGCACCTTCGTCTGGCAGATCGTCCCGTGCCACTCCAGTAACTGTCGCGTAGCGCAGGTCCATCTGCACTACCGAGTCGCCGACTCTGCGGGGTTCATCTGCGTCGAAGGCTGCCGGCTTTCCGGTGTCAATCTGGCAAAAATCACACCTTCGCGTGCACTGGCTACCTCCGATTAGGAAGGTGGCCTCTTTGTCTTCCCAGCATTCAAAAATGTTTGGGCAGCCGGCCTCCTGGCAGACGGTGTGAAGTTCTTTTTCCTTTACCAGGCTCTGAAGTTTTTGATACTCCGGACCCATCTTGGCAGTCGTTCTAATCCACTCCGGCTTGCGCTCTATGGGAACTGTGCTGTTTCTGATCTCAAGTCGAAGGAGCTTTCGCTCTGGTTTAGCCTCGGACATTCGGTATTTCTCCCATCTGCTGCTCTATAAGCGTAGCTGCTTGAATCGGGGTTACATCTATTCCAGCGAGTTTCGACAGTGTTGTTGCCCTCGCGTCGTCAATGCCGCATGCAACGATGTGGTCAAAAGGTTCAAGAGAGTTGTTGCAGTTCAGAGCGAAGCCGTGCATCGTGACCTTTTGGCTTACTCGGATTCCAATTGATGCCAGCTTCTCTAGGCCTTGATCGGTCTGAACCCAGACACCGGTTCTACCATCGACTCGTTTACCCTGAACTCCAAAGTGTGAGGCCACGCCAATCAATATCTCTTCCAACCACCTGACGTAGCCAACTACATCTATCGGCTTTGGCAGATGCATGATTGGGTAGCCGACTAATTGCCCCGGTCCATGCCAGGTAATTTTGCCACCCCTGTTGGTTTCTATGAACTCTGAGCCATCGTCTGGCAGTTCGTGCTCTTCTGTTCTCTTGCCTGCCGTGTATACAGATGTGTGCTCCAGGAGAAGAACAGTATTGGTTCTAACCTCGGAGACGACCTCGGCGTGTGTCGCAATCTGAAGAGCCAAGCCTGTTTTGTAATCTACAAAATCCGGATTGAATCCAACTCTTTGGAATTCGGGCATCAGTTATTTCAACTGCTTTCTGGAAGCTTTTTAGATCCCGAGGTTTGACTCGAATTCGCCAGCCTCGAGGCGCTGCTTCACCTGCATCAGGTAACGAGAGGCATCTGCACCATCAATAATTCTGTGGTCGTAGCTAAGTGCTAGGTAGACCATTGAGCGAATCGAAATGGAATCTTGTCCATCCTGGTCTTTCACCACAGCTGCCCTCTTGGTAACCACACCAGTGCCAAGAATTGCTGACTGCGGAAGGAAGACAACGGGCGTATCAAACAGCGCGCCACGACTTCCAGTATTGGTAAGAGTGAAGGTTCCACCAGATAGCTCGTCTGGCTTCAGCTGGTTGTTTCGAGTTCGCTCTGCCATATCAGCAATGACCTGAGACAGCTGCGCAATCGTCATTGAAGAGGCCGACTTTATGACCGGGGTTAAGAGACCTCTTTCGGTGTCCACCGCGAAAGAGATGTTGTCCGTTCCGTGGTAAACGATGTTCGTATCTTCCACAGTCGAGTTGATGACCGGGTTGGCCGCTAGAGCCTCGGCGGCTGCCAAAGTGAAGAAGGGCATAAAGGAAAGCTTTGTTCCAGCAGCCTTTGTGAAATCTGATTGAACGCTCTGTCTAAGATTTGCGACCTTTGTCACATCAACCTCTACAACTGAAGTTAGCTGTGCGCTTGCCTGCATCGAGGCTACGGCTCGTTCCGCTAAAACTTTTCTAAGCCGAGACATTGGGACAGTCGTGCCCATAAGTGGTGACGGTGAGATCGTTGGAGCGCTTGACGCTGTGACGGCTGGACTGGTTAGGTCCTCCTTGCGGATTCGCCCGCCTACTCCGGTGCCTCTAACTGAAGACAGATCTATGTTCATTTCTGCTGCCAATTTACGAACAATCGGAGTGACATAGCTTGGGTCGGAGTCTGAAGGAGGAGTTATTGGGGGAGCCGGGACACTTACTGCCACCGGCGCAGCCGCAGGAGGAGCAACAGGAGCTGGTTCGGCGACAGGAGGAG
>ERZ887942.15-NODE-15-length-120621-cov-9.048521_pt1 | contig 120621 bp, 101 predicted proteins | sample MGYA00521099_ERZ887942 | MGnify/ENA primary metagenome ERZ887942 (study PRJEB32303, sample SAMEA104408605) | aquatic metagenome | biome: Brackish water; feature: Pelagic; material: water | place: Baltic Sea | collected 2014-06-07T06:48:00 | depth 16,251 m ... | reverse complement strand
TGGGTAGTATAAAACATATCGTTCATTGATCGAATGGCCACTAATTGCCCAAAGCGGTCATTTGAAGGCGTAGTTATCACAGTTAATCTCAAATTAAAAAGTTCTAAGGGCGGAAACCTACAATGCGTCTACAATTCTGCCACCTAATGCCGAAGAAAAAGGTCCTGAAGGGGGGTGATCAAGCTACCGCGCTGGTTGGTCGATTTCGTTATTCGGGAAAGTGACTACTATAGTCAACCCCGGGTCATTATTGTCTAGTATCTGAATCGATGCATTGTGCAGTGATGCTATCCTGTCGACGATAGAGAGCCCCAGCCCTGTACCATACTCATTGTTAGTGTTACCGCGAAAAAACCTCCGAAAAACATTGCTGCGTATCTCGATGGGAATACCTGGTCCCGTATCAGAAATCGTAATCTGGGTACGAACACCGTCATCAGAAACGGAAACTTCGACTATCCCATTCTCCGGTGTATAAGAAAGCGCATTGTCCAGTAAGTTTCGAATCATAGTTCCAAGGAGTACCGGATCTCCATGAATAGAGGCCGAATCTGTACGGCTCATACTAAAGTCCTGGTGTTTTTCGATAGCGTTGTTACCGAGGTCCGCCATAGTTTCTTGAGTCAATCTTAGCAAGTCTACAACCTCTCCCTTAACAGTATTTTTGGGGTCAAGTCGGGCTAGTTCCAGTAGTTGAGATACGAGATGGTTCAGTCTATCAACGCCGCTAGTGATTTGCCGTAATGCCTTGTCTCGAGAGGTATCGTCTTTAGCTTCGAGGGCGACTTGTGCCTGGGCGCTCAATGCACACATAGGCGTCCGGAGTTCATGGGCAGCATCTGCGGTAAATCTTTTTTCATTTTCGAATGCGCGCTGGACCTCTTCGAATAGGTGGTTTAATGCGCCGATCAGAGGAATAACTTCACCAGGGGTGTGGTCCACTGTGATTGGGTTTAGCTGATTGGGCGTCCGCCTTCCAACCTGTTCAGCAAGTACTCGCAAAGGCTTCAAGCCGATTCCGATTCCAAAAAAAACAATGACTACAAGTAAAGGTAGAGACACGAACAGTGGCCAAATCGAGCGCCAAACTAGGTTGTCTACCAATAATTCGAGATCGCGTTTCTGTATTCCGATAACAGCCCAGGCATTTACATTGCCTCCTCGGCGTTCTGATTGAATAGCTTTGTAGAGGGTCAGTACACGCCAAGCAGCCCCATCAACCGTAAGTTCCTGCCATAATGGTGTATCGCGATTTGGTAATCCGAAATCTGGCGTGGCAATTGTGCGCGCCCTTAGCTCTTCTTCAATCCACAGTTGAAAAGGAAAGGGCGGTTCAGACTCATAATGATGTACGGGGCCACGAACACCTTCCGCCTGTGGAACGAGTCCGGAAGTGCCTCGCTCCATCGTCTCACCCTCGAGGATAACCAATAAAGTATCTGCCATGTATTCAGCCCGTTGATCCATCAGTGAGTTGATCTGTGTGCGTGTTTGGGATTGAGTCAGTAGTATCTGAGTGATCCCGCTAGCGGCGATTACGCCCAGGATGATAATTATCATTCTCGAACGAATAGTCTTCATGATTTTTTTCTCTTGATTATATAGCCTACTCCCCTCATGGTCTGGATGAGAGAGTTGTCCAGCTTTTTTCGAATGTGCGAAACGTGTACTTCGATTGTATTGCTGTCTACGTCGTCGCAATCCCAACCGTAAAGGGATTCTTTGAGCCGTTGCTTTGTAAGGACCTTTCCCTGATTTTCCAAAAGAATCAATAGAAGATCGTACTCCCGGACGGTCAGCGTTACAGGGTGATCATCCTTTAATACTGTACGTGATTCCACATCCACAACAATATTCAGGTACTCAATATTTGGGGCCGCCCTTCCACTGGCCCGGCGGAGGAGGGAACGAATTCTAGCCCGCAGTTCTTCAATGCTAAATGGTTTGACCATGTAGTCGTCAGCACCGCAGTCGAGTCCCGCGACTCTGTCAGAAACACTATCACGCGCAGTAAGGATCAATGTAGGAATTGCGTTGTTTGAAGCCCGTACAGATCTCAGCACATCAAGTCCGTCACAATCCGGTAGCCCAAGGTCAAGAACCAGCAGATCGAATGAACTTGTAGCAAGTGAATTCTTAGCGTGAGCGCCGCTGCGGACCCAATCCACGGCGAATCCATCGACCGAAAGACCTGTCCGCAGGGCATCACCGACAATGTTGTCGTCTTCAACTAAGAGAATGCGCATTTAATAGAGGTCAATCACGCGGTTGGTGCCATATATTTGATTCATCTTGTGGGAGCGCCATCAGAGATTAGGTTCTGAAAAACCCCCTCTTCAGGCTCCCTTAATGTTGCTTCAGTGTTTCTTCATGTTGTTACCTTACTATGCGAACTTGGTAGTACGCCGGTAAGTTGAGCATACATATTGGAACAGTGTAACTGCTAATCATAGTCAATTCTATTGACCAATAATTCTGTATCTAGAGGAGGGTTTTTTCATGTCACATCAGAGAGCCGCAGACGCACGGGGGTCCGTGCAGAGAATTTCAATACCCACAATATTTATTATTGCTTTGTCTGCTTGGGGAGCCCAAGGGGTCGCTAATGCCCAAAGTAATCAACTTGAAGAGATTACAGTAACCGCCAGACGTGTAACCGAGAGTCTTCAGAGTACGCCCTTGTCAGTTACTGCGATGACTTCGGACTTTATTGTTGCGCAAAGAATACAGGAAACCAATCAGATTATTGAGTGGACGCCTGGTGCAACGTTCACCTCCTTTAATAAAGGTCAGTACGATTTTAGTATTCGCGGAATTAGCTCACAAGGAGAAGGTGCGGCGGCAGATTCTGCAGTACTGACGGTGGTTGACAATGTCGTTCTCGTGAAGGATATATTGAAGTCGTTAGAATTCTATGACCTGCAACAAGTAGAAGTATTGCGGGGACCGCAGGGCACGACTTTTGGGCGGAACGCGTCCGCCGGAGCGGTACATATCATAAACGCTCTTCCTTCTCGTGACGCTGATTCGTGGGTGGAAGGCACACTCGGGAACTATAACCTAGTTGAGATAAACGGGGCATTGAATGGTCCGATAGGTGAAACAGCGGCTGGCCGATTATCCTTCCATTATGACAAACGCGACGGATATACCGAGGATCGAGTCAGCGGCAATAACATTGATGATGTTAGAAATCTTAGTGTTCGAGGCCAGTTGTTGTTTTCACCGAGCGATACGGTAGAGGTGCTTCTGAAGGCTGAATATTCTGAAGATGATGATGGTTATTTTCCACGCAAGGCAGGTGATTGTACTCAACCTTATGTTTCGCCGCCGTTTGGGAACTTTCAGGATAGCTGTGACCCTTGGTCAACTGAAGTCTCACAAGAATCAAGTGTCGGTCCGTTCCAGTTTAAGCGGAAAATTCGGACTGCAGCGGCTACGGTAGATTGGGATATCTCCGACTCTGTTGCGCTTACGTCAATCACCGCATATGTAGATGCTGATGTGAATAATAGGCAAGATAACTTCGGTTCTCCTCACCCATTAGTATTTAATCTTAACTCCGATGATGCGAACCAGTTCACTCAGGAATTTCGATTAGGTAATGCCGCGAGTGGGGACAGATTGACATGGCTGGCCGGCCTGTTTTACCTGAAGGACGACCACACGCGAATCGATAACCGGGAACTTGTGACGCATCTTCCATTTGCTACGTTTCAGGGCGCCACAACAAGCAATAAAACCGAAAGTATCGGCCTGTTTGGGCAGGTGGATTACGAGCTCAGTGATCGTGCCCGCATAACGGTAGGTGGACGTTATTCTCGGGACGAGAAAGATTTTAATGTGTTTCACGATGCGACAGGAGCACTTAGCGATATTTTTCTTGATCCTGCAGAGGCTCCAATATCTGCTTCGCCATCAAATTCGTGGAGTAACTTTAGCGGTTCTTTGTCCTTGAGCTACGATGTCTCCGATTCAGTAATGGCCTATGGTCTCGTGTCTAGTGGGTACAAGAGTGGCGGGTTTAACGGTGAACCCTATACTCTTGAGGCTGCGCTCACGCCCTATGATGAAGAGACGGTAGTCAGCTTTGAACTTGGAGCAAAGATGGACTTATTAGACGATCGCCTCCGTTTGAATCTTAGCCTTTTTAATCTCGACTACAAGGATCTTCAAGTTGCTGGAGTTCTCCCGAGTGGGACACCGATTATTGAGAATGCTGCTGGTGGGACAGATGTTACCGGAGTAGAAGCTGAGTTCACTTGGCTTGTTACTGACAATTTCTCATTGTTTGGTAGCGCTTCAAAAATCGACGCAAAGTTAAAGGGTGAGATAGATGGGGAATCGGTCGAAGGAAATGCGCCCGACAATTCTCCGGATTGGACTGCGACGCTGGGCGGTTCTTATGATATCTCTCTTAGTAACGGGTCTACGATTCAATTGCGTGGAGATTATCGAGGTCGCAGCTTGGTTTATCTAGGTTTTGATGGGGATCCTAAGCGAGCTCGCCCTAGTTTCGATTCTTTTGGTGCGGCGATTAATTGGATCTCACAGGGAGAGGTCTGGCGGATCAGCTTATGGAGTCGGAATCTTCGAAACGACGCAGAAGTTACCAGTGTCGGGCCAACTGCTATCGTGGATCAAGCTGGATTTGGGTACGGTCCGCCGCGTACTGTCGGCCTGACCGCTAGGTATAACTTTCAGTAGAATCTACGTATCTAATCCCGCAATACCCGAATTAAGGTGACGTCGTAGAGCTACTCTCTTGACGTTGCCTTAACCTTCGATCCTGCAGGACGGTATGATCCATTTGAAATTCGAATGAACTAATACTTCGTAGAAGATAATAGCTGAGACAAACCTCATGAAATCCAGAAAGAACGTTTTACCTTTATCAAAACACATCGTTACCTTCATTTTTGTTATCTTATTTGGCGGAATAAATGTATGTATCGCTCAGGAAGAAGGTGGGGCGATCGATATGATTGTCGAGAACGATGTTGGAATTGAAACTCGTGCCGGATACGAGGTCTTTGCCAATGTCTATCGCCCTAATAAAGAAGGGGAGTTCCCCGTGATCATGAGTATGGGCCCGTACGGAAAGGACGATCTACCAGCCGAATACAGCGGGGTGTTCGGTGATGGTCAAGTATTCGTTTCTGAGCATGCGGCATTCGAGACATTCGATCCAGAGTATTGGGTGCAGAACGATTACGTTGTTGTCGCGGTTGACAGTCCAGGGTCGCACCAGTCCGGTGGGAATCTCGATGTATTTGGTCCTATAGAGGCAAACGCCTACTACGATGCAGTTGAGTGGGCCGGATCGCAACCCTGGAGTAATGGTAACGTTGGATTGGGCGGGTGTTCTTATTTTGCGATGTCGCAGTGGTACGTCGCGGCTCTCTCTCCACCTCATTTAAAAGCGATTATGCCTCAGGAAGGGCTGACAGATTTCTACCGAGATGTAATGCGTCACGGCGGAATTCCAGGTGTATTTATTAACCCCTGGATGGAGTATCGTGTCATGAGAGTTAAACGGCCTGATGCAGTATTGGCGAGTGATATGAGGGTTGGGTTTGAGGAACATTTGCTGTACGACGATTATTGGGAGTCAGTGAACCCAGCGCTAGAGAATATTACTGTCCCTGCATACGTGATGACTAGTTGGGCAGACCATGGTCTTCATACCAGAGGAACCTTGATCGGTTTCGAGGAGATATCATCGGAGAATAAATGGTTGGAAATCCATGGGCGAAAGAAATGGGAGTACCTGTACTCCCGAGAATCCTTAGAGCGGCAGCGAAAGTTTTTTGACTACTTTTTGAAGAACGCGGATAACGGGTTCGAAACTACGCCGAGGGTCCGCTATGAACGTCGAAACGCTTTTTATGACGGGCATGACTTTTTTGCGGACGATTGGCCACTAAAAAAGGTTGACCTGCAGAGATATCATCTTCTGTCTGATAGCACCTTGGATACTAAGGCTAGTGATGCTGCCTCGAGCGCTCGCTATACGGCGAATGATGAGAATGATCAAATTGCATTTCGTTACGTTTTCAAAGAGCCAACAGAAATTACTGGTGGAGCAAAGCTGAAACTATGGGTAGAGGCCGAGGGGAGTGACGATATGGATATATTTGTGGGGCTCAGCAAACTGGATCAAGCTGGAAATGAGGTCTTGATGGCAGGCTATAATGACGTCGAGGATGGTCATTTAGCAAGCGGCTGGTTGCGCGCTTCCCATCGTGAAACCGATCCTGAGAAGAGTACCGAAATTCGACCATTTCTGAAGCATGAGCGTCTTCAGAAGCTCTCTTCCGGGGAAATTGTTCCGGTCGAAATCGAAATATTGCCCTCGAGCACCTATTTTGGGGCCGGTGAGTCTCTGGTGCTAAGAATTGCAGGGACGGAGCTTAAGGGGGCTGGCGATGCTGAACACGAAGATCTGTTAAACCAAGGTCACCACGTCGTGCACCTGGGTGGAGAATATGATAGCCATCTTCTCGTGCCGATTGTTCAGCAATAGACGGCGTGTCATTCGGCGGCTTAAACATGACAATTTCCATAAATAATTGCCGCTGCTTGGTGGTGGCTGGTTTTCTTATCGGCCTGATTAGTTTGCAACAGACAGTTGGTCATATTGGTGATGAAGCCTTTCTACTGATCAGCGGTAATCAACTGGTAACAGAACAGATACTCGAAGAATACGGTGGCGAGGCGGACGACTATATCGAATCCCTATCGGGAGAGCAGCGCGCTGTCAGCTACACTTTATCTAACGGAGTCAGTTTTACCGGGGTTGTAGCCGAGGAAAATTCGGAACATATCTGGTACCACCTATTCCGCGAAGCCAATGGTGATGTAATCGCGATGATTGTAATTTTAATCCTGATGTTCATGCCCGCCGACTCTCGAGATCGTCGAAGTTGGTGGATTATGATGATTATTCTCGCAGGCTACTATTCCCCATTCTGGACGGCGCGGTTTATAGATTCCGGAATGACCGCTCCACATCTGGTTGCCGAACTGGTTCACCTGATTATGGCGATACTACCTATTCTAGGGGTGTTTTTCGCCCGAAAGTACTATTTCCAATAATGTCCGTCGTTTGGCGAGCGGTCCCTTTCAACGCGAAGATCCTACGTGATCTAATGATTACAGCTCCGATTTTTATATCATGAGGAAAAAAGGGAGAAAAATATGCAAGCGTTAATGATGAATACGCCATTGTTGATCACGTCAATCATGAGGCATGCCAACAACCAGCATGGGAATCGAGAAGTGGTCTCTTACACCAACGATAATCCTCGGCACAGATATACATATAGCGACGCGTTCAGTCGTGCTGGTAAGCTAGCTAACGCACTTAAATCTCTTGGACTTACGGCATCCGACCGAGTTGCATCACTCGCATGGAATGACTATCGGCACTTGGAATTATATTACGGCGTATCCTGTGCAGGTTACGTGCTACACACAGTTAATCCGCGCTTATTTCCGGATCAGATAGCGTATGTCCTTAATCATGCTGAAGATCAGTATGTGTTCGTTGATACATTGGTTGTACCAGTGCTCGAGCAAATCCAGGAAGAGATCACGGGTGTTCGAGGGTTCATTGTGCTAACTGATGACGCCAATATGCCCGCAACGACGCTACCCAATGTTCGAAGCTATGAATCGTTGATTGCAGGTCAGTCGGAGGATTTTGACTGGCCGGATCTTGATGAGAATACTGCATGTTCTTTGTGTTATACATCGGGTACCACTGGTGAACCTAAGGGAGTGCTGTATTCACATAGATCGACGGTACTGCATGCGTATTCTCTAGCCATGGCGGATACTATGGGTCTTTCGGCTAGGGATGCAATTCTCCCGGTGGTGCCGATGTTTCATGTTAATGCATGGGGCACAGCATATGCAGGTCCTATGGTGGGTGCCAAGATGATATTGCCTGGTGCCAAAGCCGGCGATCCTAAGACACTACACGAGCTTATGGACGAGGAGTCAGTGACGATAGCATTGGGCGTTCCTACAGTTTGGGCCGGGCTACTACAGTTCCTCGCACTGGAAGATAAAACACTTCATTCACTCGAACGGACCGTAGTCGGAGGCGCGGCGTGTCCGGCGTCTATGATTGACGAGTTTTCGCTAAAACATAATGTTGTGGTGCACCATGCTTGGGGAATGACGGAAACAAGTCCGTTAGGAACGTACAATTCCATCACGCCGGAGACCGAGGGTCTTCCCGAAGAAGAACGGAAAATTATTGGTACAAAACAGGGTCGTACTGTTTTTGGTGTCGAAATTAAGATTACGGATGATAATGACGCAGAGCTTCCTTGTGATGGTAAGCAGTTCGGCTCATTGATGATTCGTGGTCCGTGGGTTGCCAGAGGGTACTATCAGGCAGATGAAAGCACTTACCTAAACCCCGGTGAATGGTTCGAGACGGGTGATGTTGCAACTATTGATCCGTACGGGTTCATGCAAATCACCGACCGGACAAAAGATATAATCAAGTCAGGTGGTGAATGGATCAGCTCTATTGAGCTCGAGAACTTGGCAGTTGCGCATCCCGGTGTTGTTGAAGCCGCTGTAATCAGTATTAAGCATTCTAAATGGGGAGAGCGGCCATTATTGATCGTCGTACCAGAGTCTGCATTGGGAGTCAGCGCAGAAGATATTTTGGGCAGTTTGAAAGGTAACGTGGCTGACTGGTGGCTACCCGACGACATTGTATTTGTTGACCAGTTGCCACATACCGCCACCGGGAAAATCAGTAAGTTGCAATTAAGAGAGCAATTTTCAAATTTCAAGCTTTCTTCCTGAATTGAGAGTTACAGCAATGAATAGATTTGCAAGTGCGGCAGCAATCATCGGCATTAGTTTAAGCGTTATCGCCATCTATATAGTTTATGATTTTCGCTACGGTATCGAGTTGGACAGTAGAGCTGAGTATGGACCGCTAAACGCACGAATGCTTACGGTCGATGACAACTTTGATATTCCAGTGGAGATAAATCTAGCTGCCGGGTTAAGTTACGATGCGGATAACGACTGGTTTTTGGTTTCTACAGATGAGCCTCACACATTACTGCCAGTTCACCAAGCCCGTGTATTTGTCCTAGACTCAACATTCACAAGCATACTGCGATCACACTACGTCCAATCTGACAGCGATCTGGAAGGGATTACAACAATGGGGTCGGGACGAATTGCTACTCTCAGCGAGTTGGGTAAGCTAACGTTTCTACAAGATGATGGCGCGGATGGATTGACAGAGATTGCCCATTTCAAGGTGTTCGACGAAGGCGGTCACAAGCTTGGATCATTGGCATACGATCATACAAATCACCATTTCTATACTGCTGAAAAGGAAGGAGGCAAAACAATCTACAAAATTGATGAGCAGGGAAAACTTCTTGAGAGCTTTGAGCTGAGAATGCCGAAAACTTTTGCTGAAGCGGCGGATGAATGTTTTAATTTTGACGACGATTACACTATAGCCGGGATGCAGTATATCGACGAGAAACTCTATATTTTTAGCGAGGCATATTCCACGGTATTTGTTATGGAAATTTCTACTCAACAGATTACGGACGTAATTGGATTCCCCCATTTACCGGAATCATCAGGAATGACTATTCGTAACGGCAAAATATACTTTATCGGTGACCAAGAAGATTATTTACCTGCACCCAAATTACACGTTGCTGCGCTTATCAGCCAGAATCCCGCCCGGTAGGGTTTTTCGTTTTTTTCTCGGAAGTATTAACAACTAAACGACAAAAGCACTTAACTCGGTGAGTAACTGGCATGCAGGGTTGGCGCTAAGTTGTTAACGTGTTTGTTGTTATAAATTGTAGGTTGAACGTGCTCGTGAAGCTCGAGAGCTTTAACGCAATCTCCCGGATGCCGGTGATCAACGGGACAAGTTCGTTAATTTGGGCTGCGTTGCCGTTATATGCCGTAATTTCAATCGATCGATGCAACTCACAACGGACATTCGAGCTCACCCTTTTCAATTGATAACCTTTGTCGTTTGGCTATTGGCATACCAATCATATTTAGATTTGAAATATTATAGGAGAAATTAGATTTGAAGAATATTGATGTTGGCCAATTAACCGGTATATGCGCGAACCTTGGTGTACTAGCCGGAATAGTATTTCTCGGGATGGAAGTTCAACAGAACAATGAACTTCTGGATTCCCAAGCTAGACAGAATATAGCTAACGGATTGCGGGAATTGAATGCTGTTGTCTATGACCAAGAGACGGGACTTAGCGCCGTAATTACCAAAGCTAAAAGTGGGGCTGAATTGACCGAGGACGAGGCCTTTCGCGTAGATAGATACTTAACGACAGTAATAATAAGTTGGGAGTATTGGTATCGAGACTATGCTGACGGCATCATTAATGAGGAAGAACTCCGGTACAGTGGTTGGGGGAACTTCTTTTACGATGTTTTGCCCGAAAGAATGGCAGCGACTTGGGAGAGCACTCGAACTAACAGTAGTTTAGATTTTGTAGAGTTTATGGAGGAGAACGTCGTAACCTATAAGTCTATTAATGACATTTCTACTATGGGTCCAAGAACCATTGGAACCCCGTAAGAGAAACTGAAACTCCAATGAGCCCTTAGGCAGTTATTGAATGGAGCGGGCAAGCTAATTAATTTGGCGAAAACCGGCAAGGTTAAAAATACACTATATAAAATATTGACTACTATAATTTGAATTCTAGATAGTTTATTTCCAACAAAAAAAGCAGTAACGATGTATGCAAAGAAAGCTTGAACCGCATTCATAAAATGCTGCGCGGAGATGCTGCTGTCATTTTGAATCAGTTCAATATATTCAGCTGGGCTCATTATTCATTACCTCTCAGTGAAATTATAGGAAACAAACCTTATATGTATTCACATGCTCTATATCCTACGAATACACTATCCATGACTCCATTACAGAGAATTCGAATGACTGCTAATTGCCCAAAGCGGACATTTGATATATCGGAATTTGAATCATAGATGATGTGCCGGTAGGATATGGGTCTACGGATCATTTAAGTAAGTGTGGGCATTGCGCTTTCTACCCCATGGTTATAACTACGTATTCAAGGAGTATAGTGAAAAACTATTGTCTTTTTATAACAGCATTTGCATTTGTATTAACGGGCTGTGTTTCTCAATATAAGAACCCAACGGGAATTCCGACAACTCCTGTTTTTGGATCGTTCTATACAAGTGATGAAGTGTTGGCATTCTGGAAAGAAGAGTACTCATTCGCTAAAAATATTTCTGGAACGCCGTTCAAAGAACCAGTAATTCACGTTGCGTTTGTAGACGGAAGCGAGGTATCTAATGGGGATCGCCCTGTATATGTGACTGAAGGCCCGCATGTTTTGAGGTTAATGTTAACGGATCGAGTTACTCGTCTAATGGTTGAATTTAAGGCGAACATCGACATTTCGATTAAGTATGCAGTCAAATTTCGAGTTAAGGATATCGAAAATACAAAACTTGCCGACATATGGATCGAAAACCACGAAACAGGAGAAATCCTTACTGACGTAAAAACAGCTGCGATGCTTCCTGTAGATATGACACCAACTGTTATTCCAATACTTTTGTGACACAAGCAAACAATTCAGTGCAGTGAAATAACCCATCGCTCCGCCAGAAGCGTTAAAAAGCACAACCTTTCAAGGATGCGAATGTCCGCTTTGAGTATATAGCCAATATAACCTCTATTTGCCCAAAGCGGACATTTGTATAATTGGTTTCAATTTTTTATACCAAGTGCGTAATACATAATTGCTATAAATGCAAAACAGCAAATAAACAAAAATATATTTTTCAAAAAAGCAATGCGATATAAATTACCCCGCTTACTATAAAGTTTGGACATAAATGGAGCGGCGAAAGGGACTAGATTTGCAGCCATATCATGCTTACCTGATTTGAATTCATTTATCATTAGCAAGAAATTCTTCATGGACCGAAAAAGGAATATTATCGCTGGGATAAACGCAGCGAGTGTAATAGCGAAAGCGCTTAAAATTAAGTATCGATCCAATACCCTATGCCTGTTCGATGTAATACACAGTAACGGCTGCTAATTGCCCAAAGCGATTATTAATTGAATATTCGTAGTGGCAAAAGGAGAAATCAGGCATCTTATTTGTACGTCTTGTTATGTTCTAGTTTTTCCCAGCTCTCTATCGACGGTCCATCAGATAAGACCATGCCTTCCTTCTTTGGGGGAAGGTAGGTAACAAAAAGGCTCCAGTCACTGGAATCAGCTGAGCGCATTTCTATTTCTGCCTTCCTTACATCATTTATTAAGTAAGTCCTTAGGGGTACTGATATGTGTTCCCCCCTTTCTCCAGTGCACCCTTTTACTAGAATAACGTAATCAACCAGTTCCAACCCATCGACATTTACCGGGATTTCTATTTCGAAAGTAAAGTACTCGGGCCGCAATTCGCGTGGAACTGCGTTAATACTTATAAGGCCGTCAACCTTTCTAGAACCATAGCCTGGCTCTCTATCTGCACAATCCGAGAAAGCTCCACTGCTCCACGAGAGAAGACTGATACATAAAAAGAGCGATAAAGGATTTACCACTTATAAACTCCGTTTCGTGATTGGTCACTAACTATCCTAAGGCGATCTTTTTCCAATATCAATGATGAATATTTAAAATTGCGAATGACTGCTTTGTATATGGACTCCTCCTGTAAAACAAGCAACGTTTAACCAGAAGTAAGACGCGAATGTATATTCGGTTTTTAATTGGAGACGCTATCTCCTAACCCTCAATGTATGCGCACGCTATTTCCTATTTGAGTATGTGATCTCGTAGATCCCAAAGCGGTACAGGTTTTAATAGCGCGGATATCTTTATCTGATCTAGGTCTGCATGTTGAACACTTAGTGTTTATCGGTCTAGCCGATGCTTAAAACTAAATCGCCAGGGCGTGTTCTGTTTTCTGATATTCGGTTCCCTGGGTTAACAACGCCCAAGCGGTACGAACATTTTTGTTGGCAAGAGCGACGGCTGCTTTGCCAGAACCCGCACGATCTATCAATGCAAGAAGCCACCGATCTTTACCTGAACTGCCCATTTCTGCACAGTGGATATAAGCTCTTGCACCTTGAATCAAAATAGATCTCAGGCGCTTGTTGGCAATATGCCTACTGATACCCACCAAGTTTACTTTACCGCCGCTACTGTATTGTTTTGGCGTTAGCCCAAGATAAGCTGAATATTCTCTGCCATTTTTAAAGGCTTCGCCCGTGCCAAGCGATGCGTAGAGCAACACAGCACTGATTGGCCCTACGCCTTCCAACGCAATCAATCGAGAGCAAGGTTCATGCTGTTTAATCTGCGCCTCAATTTGTTTATCCATCAATTGAATATCATCACGTAACGACAATAATCGTAAATACAACAGGTTAAGCGTGTAGCGATAACCGTCTGGCAATTCATTCTCCCCGTCTTCTAGAATGATCGGAATATGAGTATGCAGGGCGCTGTAACCTTGACGCAGGGAAAAACCGAACTCCAACAATATCCCACGAATGTGGTTGGACAGTCGGGTTCTCTCACTCACCAAAATATCTCTTGATCTTTGTATTGCTTGAACCGTTTGTTGGTCCAAGGTTTTGTAGGGCGCTTCTTTTATGTTGGGACGATTCGCTGCCTCCGCAACCGCGAGAGCATCATTCAAATCCGTTTTATGACCTTGCCTGAATGGCGCAACTGATAGTGCGGGAAGTATCTTACTCGTATGACCAAATGACCGAGCCACTCGCGACCAATAGTGCGCTGTTGCACAGGCTTCAAAAGCGACTAATGTTGATTTCTTGTTCGACAGGTATTCCCGAAACTTATTCCGACTCAACTCCCTGCTGTCTAAAACTTTCCCGTCTTTGGAGAGCAGTGCGACCGCGATAACATTCTTGGCGAGATCAACGCCGATGGTAGTAGACTTGTTCATGTATGGATTCCTCTGAAGAGTGTTGTGGTAATGCTCAACCCTATCACTAGGGTGGAGGAGTCCATACATTGAGTATAAAGCTGCCATTGGTAATGTTGAGCCTATTCCCGGTGAAAATTAGTGGAATAGTTGAGAATAATTCTGGGAAAAGCACCCAAAAACGTGACCCAATCGTGACCTGAAGAAAGATATGGGTTTCTAGGGCTGTAAGATAGTGTCTTTTTCGCTAATTGATTATAAATAAATCCCTTTATTTATAACGGTTTAAAGATGGTGGGCCCGGGAGGATTCGAACCTCCGACCAATGGATTATGAGTCCACTGCTCTAACCAACTGAGCTACAGGCCCAAACTATTGAAGCTTGTAAGATAACCGGGCTCGACACTGTCTCTCAATTTGCTCTTAGGTACTTGCTTTAGACGCACCAATCAGTTTTTGAGGCTAGTTCTACTCCGATTCGGGCGGGATTGTACCTCAATCAAAATACTTAGCCCAAACCTAATTGACGCGTGCGCTACATTCGACCTTCGTAGATATGGCCATGCGACTCAGAAAACTGCTATTTATCTAAAAAACTAGCGGGTGACACTCACTAATTCAAGATATCCTGAAATTTATGTATTAAGGTTAGTCAAAGGTGTTGGATTTAGCTGGCGGGATCAAGATGATTAAAAAATTAAGCAACTTTTTTGTTGGAATGGTTGAGCGTTGGATACCAGACCCACTGGTTATTGCGGCGTTGCTAACAGCTCTGGTATTAGTTTTAAGCGTAACGGTTGCCGATTTTGGGGTAGTAGAAACTGTTGATGCGTGGGGCGGTAGTTTCTGGAGCTTATTGCGTTTTACCGGGCAGATGATTTTGATATTGGTGTTCGGTCATGCCTTAGCTGGAACGCCACCAACCAGGCGGCTGCTGCAATCGGCGGCCGAGCGTATCAATACAGCTCGCGGTGCTTATATTATTGTTTGTTTCGTCACTGCTATAACAGCACTATTTTCTTGGGGGCTAGCGTTGGTGGTAGGGGCGATTTTTGCTCGAACTGTTGCTGAAAGTTTGAAAGCCAAGAATGTCGCAGTACATTATCCCCTGTTAGTGGCTTCGAGCTATGCGGGTTTTGTTGTCTGGCACCAAGGGTTATCGGGATCGATCCCTTTGGTGGTGAATACGCCGAGTCATTTTTTGGAAGGAACTATTGGTATGATTCCTGTGGCAGCGACAATTTTTTCACCGATTAACATGGCTGTGGCATTTTTGATTCTATTAACGCTACCGTTTGTTATGGCGAGCCAAGCTCCTTCCATTTCCGATTGCAATCCATTGCCTGATCATCTGGACTCTGATCAATCAGATCATTCGTCTTTAGGTTCCGGCCAAGGCGCAGACGCAGTCGTGCACAGCAAGGGTAGTCCTGCTGAGCGTATAGAAAACTCCCGAGGCTTAAATGTCTTTTTGGTGCTCTTGGGTGTGGCGTACTTGGGTGTATTTTTTATTCGCGATGGCGGTAGCTTGAACTTAGATATTTTGAACTTTATGTTCTTGCTCGCTGGTTTAGCTCTATCCAGATCACCTAAAGAGTATTTGGAGTTATTAACGGATGCTGCAAAGGTAATTGGTCCATTTTTAATTCAGTATCCACTCTACGCCGGGCTGATGGGCGTGATGGCGGCATCTGGCCTTGGAGCTATGGTGGTGGACTTTTTTGTGTCTATTGCTAGCGCTGAATCCTTACCGATCCTTTCATTTGTGTCTGCAGGGGTTCTAAATATATTTATTCCATCGGGCGGTGGGCAGTGGGCGGTGCAGGGACCTATTGTTGTGAATGCGGCCTTGGCGTTGGGCGCAGATATGCCACGGGTGGTCATGGCGGTAGCCTGGGGTGATCAATGGACCAATATGATTCAACCATTATTTGCCATCCCGTTGCTGGCTATCGCTGGCTTGCATATCCGAGACATAATGGGTTATTGCGTGATCGCGTTGTTATATACAGGGGTGGTGTTTGTCGCGGCCTTGGCATTGTTTTAACTGTCATCGTCGAATACAAATCTCACACTGGTAGTTTTTGGCATTTGGCGTAAATATTATTTGGCGCGCTGGAGTTAATTCACCGAAAGGATTTGCGGCAATAATGGATGCTGCGCCATACTGTTCACTTGGGGGTGTTAGCCCTGATTTTTATAGCTGGCAGTCAGTATTGCCGAAAAGCGTGAGATTAAGTTAGGAGTTAGAAGATGAGTATCAATGAAGTTGTAGCCGTAAGCGCGGTGCGCACCGCAGTAGGTGATTTCGGTGGGAGCCTTAAAAATCATCCCCCTGCGGATTTGGCTGCACTGGTAATTGCTGATGCAGTAAAGCGCTCGGGATTAACCAGCAAAGATATACAGCACTGTGTGATTGGCAGCGTTGTGCATACTGAAGCTGAGGATATGTATATGGCGCGCGTCGCAGCTTTGAGGGCAGGCTTACCAAAGGAAACCCCTTCTCTTACAGTGAATCGCTTGTGCGGTAGTGGCTTGCAAGCAATCGTAACCGCAGCGCAGCAAATTCAGCTCGGTTATTGTGAAGCTGCTGTTGCCGGTGGGGCAGAATCTATGTCTCGAGCTGGTTATCTGGCCAGCGGCGCGCGTTTCGGGTTGCGAATGGGTGATGGGAAATTAGTGGATATGATGGTTGCTGCGCTGCATTGCCCAATGGAAAAAGTGCATATGGGGATAACGGCAGAAAACATTGCCGAAAAGTGGAAGGTATCTCGCGAAGACCAAGATGCGTTGGCGTTGGAAGGTCATCGACGTGCGATGACTGCAATCAACAATGGCTATTTTAAAGAACAGATACTTCCGATTGAGCTGAAGTCGCGCAAAGGCACCTCGATATTTGATACCGACGAAAATGTGCGTGACGACATAAGTGCAGAAGGATTAGCAAAATTGCGAACCGTATTTAAAGAAGACGGCACGGTGACAGCAGGTAATGCATCAGGATTAAACGATGGTGCAGCGGCAGTTGTTTTGATGGAGCGTGCCGCAGCGACTAAAGCGGGTATAAAGCCGCTGGCGAGGCTAGTCGACTACAACGTGGTTGGCGTCGATCCTAAATATATGGGGATTGGACCGGTGCCGGCATCTCAACAGCTATTAGAAAGAAACGGCCTTAATGTTGACGATATTGATGTGTGGGAGGTCAACGAAGCATTCGCGGCTCAAGCGTTAGCAGTGGCTAGAGATTTGAAAATAGATCCGGCAAAAATAAATCCAAACGGAAGCGGTGTATCGATTGGGCATCCTATAGGTGCGACTGGAGCAATAATTACCGTGAAGGGCCTTTATGAGCTTCAACGAACACAAAGTAAGTATGCGGTGACTTCATTGTGTATAGGTGGCGGGCAAGGTATCGCAGCATTGTGGGAACGCTAAAGGGCTTTTATTTAGTTCGTGGGCAAATTGACGGAATGAGCGCTAATAAGGCAGAGTTCTGTCGGGATAGTAGACTAGATAGTGACAAGTAATGGGTAACAGATTATCAAAGATCACAACTCGCACCGGTGACGATGGTACGACGGGCTTGGCGGACGGAAGCAGGGTGTCAAAGCATGCTGCTCGCATTCAAGCGATTGGCACTATCGACGAGCTAAATAGCTTTGTTGGAGTATTTATTGCGGTGCTCCCTGCTGAGAATCGTCTATCGACAGACTTTTTAAGGATTCAACATGATTTATTCGATCTTGGTGGAGAATTGGCTATGTCTTCAACCGAGAATCCGGTTCTAGTTATCACTAAAGAGCACTGGGTGCGGCTAGAGCAATTGCTAGAAGAATTGAACGCGGATTTAGACCCATTGGTGAATTTTATATTACCTGGAGGTACCAACGTGTTGTCGGCCTGCCATGTGGTTAGAACAGTTGCCCGCCGCGCTGAGCGTTGCTTGAGCGAGTTAAATGAAACCGAAGAGGTAAATGAGCATTCTTTTAAGTATCTAAATAGACTCTCGGATGTCGCGTTTGTAAGCGCCCGGTGGCTGGCCAAAGATATGGCAATTCCCGAAGTCTTGTGGGAACAGTCTTAAACGCGTTCTTAGTTAAGTAAAAATTGATAGATAAAGTGGTAAATATGGTAATAGTTAAATGAAAGTTTTAGTGCCTATAAAGCGGGTAGTAGATTTCAACGTTAAAGTCCGCGTTAAGCCTGATCAATCAGGTATTGATTTGGCGAATACTAAAATGTCGATGAACCCATTTTGTGAGATCGCAGTGGAAGAGGCTGTACGGCTTAAAGAGGCAGGTGTCGCAGAAGAGGTAGTCGCTGTATCAGTTGGGGAGGCTGTTTGTCAGGAACAGCTACGAGCTGCGTTGGCTTTAGGTGCGGATCGAGCAATTTTGGTGGAAACGAGTGAACAAGCCCAACCATTGTCGGTCGCCAAAATATTAAAAGCGGTTGTTGAAAAAGAAGCACCTGAGCTAGTAATTTTAGGTAAGCAAGCTATCGACGATGACAATAATCAGACTGGCCAAATGTTGGCGGCTTTAACGGGTATGCCGCAGGGGACTTTTGCATCCGAGCTAAGAATTACCGATGGCAAAGCTCATGTAACCCGTGAAGTTGATGGGGGTTTACAGACCGTCGCGCTTGTTATACCAGCAATAGTGACCACCGATTTACGTTTGAATGAGCCTCGATATGCCTCACTGCCGAATATTATGAAGGCTAAGAAAAAGCAAACGGATATTCTTACCCCGGCTGAATTAGGGGTGGAATTAAAATCGACGATTAAAGTGTTGAAGGTAGAGCCTCCAGCTGAGCGAACAGCGGGTGTCATCGTTGAGTCTTCCTTGGAACTTGTCGATAAACTTCGAAATGAAGCAAAAGTTATATAGGGGGCAAGGATGAAAGTTTTAGTAGTAGCGGACCATATTAATATTTTATTAGCGGGAGCAACGCTTAATACAATAACTGCGGCGCAGAGTATTAGCACTGACATTGACGTTTTTGTCGCTGGCTGTGGTAGTGATTCAGTCGCAAAAGCAGTTAGTCAAATTGACGGTGTAAGTAAGGTGCTACATGCGGATCATGCAGTTTACGATCATATGCTTGCTGAGAATGTTGCCGCATTAATTCTGGAAGTTGCCGAGGGCTACACTCACATTATGGCGCCTGCGACCACGACGGGTAAGAACATAATGCCTCGAGTTGCAGCACTATTGGATGTGGGAATGATTTCTGATGTGTTGTCGGTAGAAAGTAACGACACGTTTAAGCGACCCATTTACGCGGGCAGCGCTATAGCAACGGTGCAGAGTAGCGATCCTGTGAAAGTTTTAACTGTACGGGCAACGGCTTTTGAACCTGCTAATTCCGTAGGGGGTAGTGCACCAATCGAGATGCTTCAGCAGGTGGTTGATCAAAAGATTTCCACGTTTGAAGCAGAGCAGGTTACTAAGTCTGAGCGTCCGGAACTGACGGCTGCGAACATAGTGATATCGGGCGGGAGGGCACTAGGCAGCACCGAGAATTTTGATCTTATTTATAGGCTTGCAGATCAATTGGGAGCAGCGGTAGGTGCATCACGCGCAGCAGTTGATGCTGGTTACGTTCCCAACGATATGCAGGTGGGGCAAACCGGCAAGATGGTGGCGCCAGATCTCTACATTGCAGTAGGTATCTCGGGTGCAATTCAACATTTGGCGGGTATGAAGGATTCCAAGGTGATTGTTGCGATTAACACGGATCCCGAGGCACCAATTTTTCAAGTAGCTGATTATGGATTAATTGGTGATTTATTTGATGTTTTACCAGAGCTTGAGAAGCTACTTGCGGCATAGCTTTTATCGGCACTCTTAAAGGAGTCACTGCATGCAGAGGGAATCGATGGATTATGATGTGGTTGTGGTCGGCGCGGGGCCGGCAGGCTTGTCTGCTGCAATAAAATTACGTCAACTCGCGCAACAAAAAGAAATCGAAATCACGGTGTGCGTAGTCGAGAAAGGCTCGGAGGTCGGTGCGCATATTGTGTCGGGCGCCGTCTTTGAAACAAGGGCTCTTGATGAGTTAGAGCATGACTGGAGACAAAAAGGAGCCCCGGTAAACACACGCGTAACTCGCGATGAAATGTATTTTTATACCAGCGATAAAGGCGGCGTAAAAATACCAAATTTGTTTGTGCCTAAGTCGATGCACAACTCCGGAAACTATATTGTGAGTTTGGGGAATATTTGTCGTTGGTTAGCTGAGCAAGCTGAGACGCTAGGAGTTGATATTTTTCCCGGGTTTACAGCCGCCGAAGTTCTTTATGATGAGGGCGGCAGCGTTAAGGGAGTCGCTACGGGAGATATGGGGCGAGCCGCCAATGGCTCTGAAAAAGCCAGCTTTGAACCGGGAATTGAATTACATGCAAAATACACTTTATTTGCCGAAGGGTGTCGCGGGCACTTGGGAAAACAGTTGATTGAAAAATTTGGCTTGGACGCTGAGTGTGACGCTCAGCATTATGGGCTTGGGCTAAAGGAATTGTGGGATATCGATCCGCAAAAGCATGAACCGGGGTTGGTCGTGCATGGTGTGGGCTGGCCACTAAGTGAAAGCGACGGATTAGGGGGAGCTTTTCTGTATCACGCGAATAATAATCAGGTGGCTGTCGGACTTGTCGTCGACCTCAATTATAGTAACCCTAATTTAAGTCCCTATGATGAGTTTCAAAGATTCAAGCATCATCCTCGCATCGCGAAATACCTAGAAGGGGGTAAGCGGAATTCTTATGGCGCACGGGCAATTACCAAAGGTGGTCTAAACTCGCTACCTAAAATGAGTATGCCTGGCGCCTTGTTGATTGGCTGTGATGCAGGCACGTTGAATTTCGCAAAGATTAAGGGCTCTCACACAGCTATGAAGTCGGGGATGATCGCTGCAGAAACTATAGTCTCTGCATTTGAGTCCGGAGATGAAGGCGGTTCCGATTTGCTGGCCTATGTTGATAATTTTAAAGATAGTTGGGCTTTTGAGGAGTTACACGCGGGCAGAAACTTTGGCGCTGCTTTACACAAATGGGGCTTATGGGCTGGTGGGGTCTGGAACTTTATTGAGCACAATGTTTTGGCGGCTAAGATGCCGGTTACCTTGCGAGATAGAAAGCCAGATCATGAACAGCTTGCCCCAGCGGGAAAGAGCAAGCCAATTAACTATTTAGCGCCTGATGGTAAGTTGAGTTTCGATAGGCTTTCCTCAGTGTTTTTATCGAATACGAATCACGAGGAAGATCAGCCCTGTCATCTCACGTTGAAAGATGTTGCTGTGCCGATTACTACAAATCTCGCCATCTACGACGCGCCTGAGCAGAGATACTGTCCAGCTGGTGTTTACGAAATTGTGGAACAAGAAGGTGAACCGAAATTACAGATAAATGCACAGAACTGTGTGCATTGTAAAACTTGCGATATAAAAGATCCTACACAAAATATTGTTTGGCTATCGCCGGAAGGTTCCGGTGGTCCAAACTATCCAAATATGTAGCTTGCGAGTATAGGCGATAACTTTGTTAGTAATTATTTTTATCGCGCTGCTGTCGACAACCGCCGGGATCATCATTGAAATCGCTCAACTTCTGCATTAGTCTGCTGCATATCAATTGCTGCGCCAACTTGTAAAAATTTCATGCGGTTCCATTCCGAGTTAAAAATTAAAGCCTTTCATATTCGCGTCAATTGGTTGGTCGCAATATGTGTGCTTATTACCTGTGCAGCTTTTCTGAGGTTAAGTCTTTGGCAATTAGACCGTGCGGGCGAGAAGGTAGAAGCTCAGCAGGCGCTAGAACTCCATTCACGAGAAAACGCTGAGGCCCTGGAGGATATTCCAGTAGGACACTTACACCCCTCTAATAGCGAACTAATAAACCGGCATGTTTCTTTAAAAGGTGAGTTTGTTAACGAGCGCACAATTCTATTGCTCGGAGAATTCTTTGATGGACAGATTGGCTATGGGGTTGTCACGCCGTTCCGACTGAGCAGTAATGATCAAATAGTTCTGGTTCACCGAGGCTGGACAACTGGCGTATTACCAGCAGATACTCCGCCGAACTTACGACCATATGAAGGAGCTGTAGAACTTACCGCTCAGATCTATGTGCCGCCCGAAAGGGCTCGTGTCGAGGGGGGGCAAATTGATGCCGATGTGTGGCCATTACGTATTCGTAGATTAGATTTTGATGTGGTTTCTGATGCCTTACAGGAACCGGTTTTTCCTTTTGAAGTTAGAGTGACCGCGCAACAGCCTGGTGGTTTGGTCAGACATTGGCCGGCAGTGCACTATGATGTGAATCAGAATTTATCTTATGCGGTTCAATGGTTTGCCCTAGCCCTGCTGGTGTTGCTTGCAAGTGTGTTTGCTAGTAGCAATCTATGGACTTTAATTCGGAGCACAGAGTCTGAACAGTAAGAGTGTAGGAGTTGAATAGAGGGCTCTAGTAGTAACCTCCTTCGCTACGCGCCAGAGCCTGCATCCCTTCGGTCGGCTGGTAGATTTCTCCTAGGTGTTGCCATTTTTCAGCCATCGCAATTATATTTTTAATTCCGATTGTATCTACCCAGCGCAATATTCCACCACGGAAGTTTGGAAACCCTAGTCCATACAATAAGCTTAAATCAGCTTCTATCGGGCTCTCTACAATGCCTTCCTCTAAGCAACGTGCCATTTCGGTCACCATAGGAATCATCATCCGTGCAATTATATCGTCGTCGGAAAGCTGGGAGTTTGTATCCCGGTATGCCCCAAGATTCGATTCGACTGATTCGTCATATTGTTTTTTCAGGCGACCATTTTCGTCCTTTTCAAACTTGTAAAACCCCTTATTATTTTTCTGTCCCAATCGGTCGGCTTTTAGCAGTAAATCCATTGGGCCATTTTCTGGTTTGGGCATTCGGCTGGGAAATCCATCAGCCATGACAGTTTCACAATGAGCCATGGTATCGATACCTATCACATCGGCTAGATAACCTGGTCCCATGGGCCAGCCCCATCCTTCCATTACTTTATCGATGCGTACAAACCCGACGCCTTCTGACAATAGCTTGGCGAACCCTGCGAAGTATGGAAATAACACCCGGTTTACTAGAAAGCCCGGGCAGTCGTTAACAACGACGGCTTTTTTCCCCATTGTGTTCGCGAGGGCGACTGTGCGGGCGATTGTTTCATCAGAGGTTCTTTTACCCCGTATTACCTCTACCAATGGCATTGCATGCACTGGATTGAAAAAATGCATGCCACAAAAGTTCTCTGGTCGTTTTAACGCTTCGGCTAAGTAGGTAATCGAAATCGTAGAGGTGTTTGAAGTGATAATCGCATCTTCAGTAAGCTCTTGTTCTACTTCTGCTAGAACGATGTGCTTAATTTTGGGGTTCTCAACCACGGCTTCGACAACAATGTCAGCAGATTGAAAACCTTCATAGTCGAGCTGCCCGTTAATGTTGTTGAGAATGTGAGCCATGTTCTCCGAAGTTAACTGGCCGCGTTTAGCTCGCTTGGAGAGCAACTTGTTCGCTTCAGATAACCCGAGATCAATACCGGCCTGTTCGATATCCTTCATGATGACTGGTGTGCCCTTAAGCGCCGCTGTGTAGGCAATACCACCACCCATAATGCCCGCACCGAGAACGGCGACAACTTCATTCGTCTTGCTGGAACGCTTTTCCCAATCACGTGCTTTTTTGGCAAGTTCTTGATCAGCAACAAAATTGCCCACCATTGCAACAGCTTCATCCGTGGTCGCGGCCGCTGTGAAATATTTTGTTTCGATAGCAAGGGCTTCAACTCTGTCTTTGTTTGCACCTTCAAAGATGGCGTCTATCGCACAGGCTAACGCCGGATAAAATACGCCACGGCCGTTCAGCACGGTTGATTGCGCGAATAACTTGCCTTGCTCGATTTCTTTTTCGTTTACGTTCAGAGCTTGAAGCTTGAGATTTCGTTTCGCCTGATAATCCAATTCGCCTGAGTGGCAGAGCTCGATATAGCTGATGGCCTTGGACCAAAGATCATCAGTGCCGTTATCACTACTAACGACGGCATCCGCGACACCAGAGTCTAGTGCAGTAGCAGCTTTCTGATGCTTGCCTGAGCAAATCCAATCGACCGCTGCTTCCAGACCCGCAATGCGCGACAGGCGTACTGTGCCGCCCCAACCAGGAATAATACCAAGTTGAGTTTCAGGTAAACCAATACGAGCCTGCTCAGACAAGATTCTAAAATCGCATGCAAGCGCCAACTCGAGGCCTCCGCCTAAAGCAAAGCCGTTAATGGCTGCGACGGTTGGGAATGGCAAATCTTCCAGCAAATTGAAGCTTTCTAGTTGATACCGTGCAAACTCTACAATTTTATCTTCACCTTGAGAAAATGCAGCTCCAAACTCAGTTATGTCCGCTCCAACTATGAATGTACTTTTGCCACTCGTTAATACCACGCCACGCAATTCTTTTGTGGCGGCAAGCCAAAGCAAAGCCTCACGAAATTTCAGAACAGTCGAGTGATCGAATTTATTAACTGAACCACTTTTGGCATTGAATTTTAGCTCTGCGATATTATCTGCTTTTACATCGACTGATATGTTGATGCCGAACGTCTGTTCATTGGTTGGTTGTGTCATGTGTTTATCTCTTTAGAGCCTTGCTTATATCGATTTCGCAGCACTGGATATGATGCTAATTTTTCTTTTCAATGAACGTTGATCTTTTTGTTAATGCTTTTGAGCTAGTTTACGCCCATGCCTTCGGTTGCATCCAAAATAACAGTTTCAACTTCACCAGACCCATCTCGGCGATGCGCTGCTGCTGATTGATATTCATCGGATTCAAAACAGGCGACAGCGTCTTCGAATGTAGGAAATTCTACAACGACGAACCGCTGGAAGTAGTCTGGACCTTCCATCACTTTAAATTTGCCACCCCTCGAAAAGGCTTTACCACCAAATTTCGTTAAAATATCACCGACTAGGGCGGTGTATTTCGAATAATTTTCTGGGGTATTTATTTTTGAACGCGCCACCCAATATGCAGCCATAGATAAAATCTCCGGATAAGTTAATCGCGATGTGTTTTAACGCTTGGCTTTAGGTAGTCACTTTTCAGTACAATCTAGCCTGAGATAACAGTGTGCAAATCTTCTCTTTAGGGTGATCGCGACATAGACGGTTAAGTATCTATATCGCGATTTCAGAATTGGTTGGTTTGGTAAATTGCAATTTACTTCCGTCGAAAGTGATAGTCGAACGGTTGATCCGCTCGTGAGGCGTTGATCCAAATTGTCAGCATGCCTTCCAATACGTGTGAGGACCGAAGTGGGCCTACATCCACAGCCTCCAGACCCATACCCTCGACCAGCATCGCGACAGTGGCTTTTGCCTCGAGGCTATCCCCAGCTAACGGGATGGTTACGGGACCGCCCGGGTCGATCATGGTTCGATAGTTTAGAGTATTAAAGGCCTTAACGACCTGAGCGTTCGGCGCGGCCGCTTGAATCAGTTCTGCATTGGAGGTCTCGGCTGTATGATTCATAAAGCCATCTTCTCCCGGAGCCACTCGATTTGTTGGATCGATGATGATTTTTCCGGAGAGATCGCCCAAGCCGCTTACTAATTCTTCGGCCACACCTCCAGGCACGGCTATGACGACTATGTCTACATTCGCCGCTGCGCTCATCATACTTGTTGCCGATGCATCACCGGAAGTACTCGCTACCAATTCCTGTACTTCAGCTCGGTCTGGATCACGTGATCCATACACAATGGTATGACCTTGGGCAGCGAACTCAGGCCCGAGTGCACCACCCACGTTGCCGGTTCCGATAATGGCAATAGTATCCGCCGATAGCGGGCCTGCTACCACCAGCCCTATCATTATGCTGAATAGCATTAGCGCGCGTCTATATGTGCTGGTAATCATATTCTGGTCTCCAAAATTTGTGTTTTGTAAACGGGGAGGTGCTAGGTCGCGCTCCTCGCATTGAGTAAATAGATTAGTGAAACACCCTCTAATAGTGGCTAATCTACTATGAAAAGTAGAATAACAGCAATAGACCACCGAGATTGTGCTGCACCAAGGTATCAAAAAAACCCCGCTTTAAATTAGCGGGGTTCTTGTTCCAAGATTAAATCCGTTTACACTTGACCTACTGGGCGTATACCTCAGATACCTCGCAATCGTAGCTACCGAGTTGTTGCCCCGGCGTCCATATCCAAAGTAGCTCTTTTTCATATGGCTCCGTCAATGCCCAGGGATCAGTAATGGTAGTGAAGTACCGTAAAGTTCCTGCCTTATCATCAACGATAAAACGCTCGTGAACTGTAAGGTCAGGCCCTGAAGAGATTCCTACTCGATTGAAATAGGGGTAGTTAATATTTGCTGTATCGACTACTAGCGTATTTTCGTCTTCCCAGTGACCGACAGAATAGCCCATGATGGACTCTTCAACGCTAGGATCGGGCGCTGCATCCAAATGAATAACGCGTGTCACATCGAATTCATGCGCATGCATCACAATAGTATTTTCATCCTGCTTCACAAATTCAATAGGGTAGGGGTTGCCCATTGTAAGCGGCATGCCCGGAGGTATGCATTCCAATTGTGGGTTCTCGGTATATTCGTTCCAGGTGGCAAATTTTTCTAACGCCGCTTCCGTAAGAGGGAAAGCATCCGGGTCTGCAAAGAACCACCAACCAGGCTCGAGCCGTCCCCATGACCAAACTCGGAATAGGCCGTCTGCAGTGGCCTCTGCCTCCGCTATTTGCTCGGCGGTCGGCGCGGCAGCGGTTAAGGCTACTTGATCAACCTCGGGCCAATGCGGTTCGCTGTTTCTGCCGAGCATAAGCTCTTGGCCATTGGCCAGAAGAATATGTCGCATAACCATATCATTTTCTCGCCGAGTCGAAACATGTCCTGCGACGGTAATGTCATCGCCTACGTTGATAACGTCTGAACTAATACCGCTTCGATCTTGACTACTAACCGAGGAGCCCTCAATGATCCATTCCTCGCCTTCAGCAGTCGCAATATGAAATATGACGTGAGGGTTCCTCCAAAATTTCTTGGTTATCGTTCCTTTGATATCAACCAATACAGTTTGGTCGTATTCTGAAGTGGAATGGTGCGCGAATACCGCGCCAGATAGTGCTAGCAGACTCGCAATAGCCGCGGTTGCAAATGCTCTATTAAAGTAATTCATTTTATTTCCTGTGTTCTATTAAGGTTGGTCCACGCTTAAATGCGGTTAACCATTCGCAACATAATAGTATGTATTTAATTTTTTAACCGCGAGTATTTGTAACTTTTTGTTTACAGCTAGTATTCCTATTCCGTCGATCAGAGAGATCTTACTAGTAACCAATGGGGGTAGAAAACTCATCTCTTGGAAAAAGATCGTGGTTGGTTTGTGTGGTTGATTCTGGTTCGAACACAGCCACTTGAGCATAGGCGATTTCATTCGTCACAAGGGTGGCTAATTCAAAACCTAAATAATTAAATTCTTCGGCGGTATTTAGGCGTTTCTGCCACTCTGCAGGCACCAAAGTAATTGGTTCCAGGCTAGCAACAATAACGTTAATGGTGGGGATTTCTAATACGTGCTCGAACACTTCCAGGATTGAACTTTTTATGCGGGCAGTTGGTGCCCAGAATGCGACCATGCCTCCGGGCGCTAAATGCTCTGAACACATTCGGAAAAACTCAACAGAATACAAATTCCCACTATATGCGCTCGTCGGGCGCAATGCATCGGCTTCAATTATGTCGTAGCTTTGGTCGCCGAGTGCGATCGCAGCACGCCCATCGGTGGGTCGAATACTGTAGCGTTTATCATTTAGCAATCCGTTAAGCTTGGGGAAGGTTTCGGCACCCTCACGATCGATCAAGCGTTTGAGTAGGTTAAGTTCTGGTGCTACTAGTTCAAACACATCGACCTGTTTCGTGGCGGAGCGAAACCCGGCAGCCCATGCGGTATCACCTGATCCTAATCCTATAATAGCAACCCGGGTCGGTGATGGGTGGATCGCTGCAGGCACTGCACCGAGAACTGTATGAACGCCCCCGAAAGGGATGTGGCTATGCCCTTTACCATTAACCGAGACCCTAAATATTCCAGGGCTGTCTATTTCAGGACTGATTGCGGATACGCCGGTAGCATCTTCTCCGATCAATGTTGTGGCGTCTTTATTTCCATGCAGTTGGCGCCAGAAAGACTCATTTTCAGGTAATAAAGCCCAAACGCCGATAAGCATAACTATAAGTGTGGGGAAGATTCCACGCGTACCATTTTGTGAAAACTTCCACACGCCTACCAGGGCAAAACCCACGCCGATGAGAAGAAGAATGCGCACGCTACCGGTGGTTCCTATCCAGCTTAGCAGTACGAGTCCGGTCAATAGGCTACCTAGTACATTCCCGAAAATATTGGCTCCTTGTAGTGCGCCGACCTTGAAGCCAGCGGTGCTGCTATCGTTCTGCACTGCTCGCTGCAGTATTCCAAAAGATAGGCCCATTAACAAAGTAGGCAATCCGTAAAGTGCTAGAGGAAGGGCAACATAGAGTTTGTAAATCCAGCTTGTATCATCGCTTCGGCCTAGTGGGAATTCAGTGTATTGTGACCAGTAGTCTACGAAACCTGAGAAGTAGGTGGTATCTATAGGGATAACAGATAACAAACCTAGTGATAGTCCAGACAGGATGAGCAACAAGCATTGACAGATCAAAAATGCCCGCAGTGGATGACGTAAACGTTGGGCCCAGACACCACCAATTGCGCTGCCGACACCCAGGCCGAGCAAGAAGATAGAGAGTACTGTACCGAAGGTAAATGCCGTTGATTTAACAGCCACATCAAGAACTCGAAACCATATTATTTCTAGCGACAGTGCGCAAAAACCGCTTACGCTATACAGCGCAACCCAACCGGTAAATGGTAAGTTTGTGTCTACTGAAGGTGTGGTTGTACTAGCGCTCGAACTTTTATCAGGCTCCAGTGAATTTACATTTACTGGAAGAAACCTTGCCAGTACGAAAATCGCAGCGCCGACACATAGATTGCCTGCCGCGCCAAGAGAAATGGCGCCGGAGATTCCAAAGAAGCGTATTAGGAACCATGTTGTGATAAACGCGCCCAACGCCGCACCAATTGCGTTTAATCCGTAGTAAAACCCCAATGTTCGCGCTGCGCTAGATACATGGCGAGCAACTCCTTGCGCTAGAAACGGTAGTGACATTCCCATTAAAGTGGTAGGAATAAGCAGCGATAAGAATTGGATAAGACCTGCGCGCCATGGGTTGGCAAATAGCCAGCCATATTGTGTGTACAACAAATCGTAGAATAACCAACTACTGGCCAGTGCGAATCCTCCGATACCGATTTCTATCAGTGCAAAAGTGTGGAGTGCTTGGCGAGGTGACATGCCACGACTAGTCAATCCCCCCAAGTAGCTACCAATTCCAAGCCCTGCCATAAAGGCTCCAACAATCATGGCAACGGAATAAATACCAACCCCACTTTGCAGAGCTAAAATACGCTGCCATGAAACTTGATAAACCAGTGCTGAGGCCCCGCTTACAATAAACCCAATAGCAATGACAATTGGGGCAATTATTGTTTTGAAAGTATTCATGGAATTCAGTGCCTCTAATCTAAATCAAGACCAAGTTTTCATGACAGGCGTCATTGTTGAAATCTACGCGGAGTATAGGTGGATTAAGCATCCATTTCGGTACGTACATTATCGTCGGCAAATGTTTGCGGCTACTAGTCTAAACCCAAGACAATTTCTAGGTATTTATCGAATACTTGTTTTACTAGAAGCCGTATTTGTTATGGTTACTTGGCTGCTAATCAGCAGGTAAAGGCTTCATGGACCGAAGATACGCCACTATAGCGTTCATGTCCTCTTCGCTTACATTCTGGTAGTTGGGAAAAGGCATCGCCCTGACTAGTGATCGGCCATTACGGCTAACCCCTTCTTGCATGGCACGTTTAATTTCTTTGTCACTCCATTCACCAAGTCCATATTGTTTGTGGGGAGTAATGTTCAATGAAACAGTGGTAAATCCTAAGCCAAAAATATTATCAAACACCCTGCCGCTTTCCCCAATTCGATCAAAATTATATCCATTCTCTTCTAAAGGGGTGTGGCAATCAAAGCAATGGCCAAGGGTGTAGGTTAGGTATCTTCCGTAAGCGATAGGATCGTCTTTTGAAACGTCAGTAACAGTTGTAACAGGAGGCCCGTAACTTGTGGGCAGAGTAATGTTAAACACAGTTTTTGGTACCACATTATTTACTGGCTCGACGGTACGCAAATAAGCAACAATTGCTTCTACATCTCGATCTGACATTAGCGCATATACAGGGCTCGGCATTGGGGGGGCAATTAGCGTTCCGTCGGGGCGTAGGCCATCACGAATGCTGCGGATAATTTCTTCATCACTCCAGCTTCCGATCCCGGTTTCAATATCCATGGTGATATTGGGTGCGTAAGCTTTAAAGTTCGGGCTTTCAATAACAAAACTACCGGCGTAGGCCATCCCTTCAACGTCACTGGCATCAGGGTTTTTAGGGGTATGACAGTTGCCACAGGCAGCGATGCCGTCCATCAAATACGTGCCACGCTCCAGCAGTGTTTCATCGGCCGCGAATCCCGCACTGTTGAACATTGTCGACAATACTAGACAGATAACTATTTGTAATCGCTTGCTCACCAAATTTACTCCACTCATTAGAATACTGCGGCACGTGTAAGAAGCATAAACACACTTGAAATCAAAAACCAGAATTTTGTTTACAAACTACGGTTATCGGCCGATCTGTAAAAAATCGAGGTATGTCCACTAGCTTCCATGTGTTCTATAATTTCTCCTTAATGGCCACTGGCTGGAAAATATAGCTATTGACCGCCGATATAAGGATTTTCCCCGATTGGTGGCCGAATGGATCGTTAACTGCGGTTCGATTGAAGATTTTAATTAGAGAATGTTAGTAGGGAGATTAGATGGGGAGTTTAATGAGGCAAAATACGTATTGGTTGTACGCAGTATCTGTAATATTTCTTTTGTGCTTTAGTAGCAGTGGTTTTACCCAAGCGACATTGCAATCGCCCAATGAAACGGTCTCGGGAGAGGAGATTTTTGTTGTTTGCACTTTCTGTCACGGCGGCAGTGTGCAGGGAAATGATAGGAGAGATGGACCTGCGCTAGCGGGTTTGGAAGCCTGGTACCTAGAATTGCAGATGCACAATTTTAAGAATGGAATCCGTGGTTATTTGGCGGAAGATATACCTGGTCAGGTGATGCATTATGCTTCGCCTATGCTTAGAAACGATTTTACTATTAAAAGTGTCGCTGAATATATTGCGGCTTTGGAACCAGGCAAGCCGATGGCCGAGAATGCTGTGGGTCCAAGACCCTACCTGTGGGATTCACCCTATGCAGGATTAGACCCGGCGATTTTAGGGGATGCTGAAGCGGGTAAGGCGACCTACTCATCGGTTTGTACTGTATGTCACGGCGAAGACGGGAGGGGAAATGAAGCGCTGGGCGCTGCAAATCTTACTTATTTGTCTGAGCTTTATATGGTTAGGCAATTGATGTATTTCAGGGACGGTATACGTGGTGCCCACCCTGATGATGTGAGAGGCCAGCAAATGGCGGCGATGTCGAAGCTACTGGTTGACGATCAATCTATTGCAGACGTAGTGGCCTATATTTCCGGCTTGTAGATCAATTCCAAGTAGAAATTACACAAAAAGGTTAAGAGAATATGAAACGACTACAAATACTTGCTGGCGGTTTACTTTTATTTTTTACAGTAGGCGCAAGTGCCCAGACTTCCGTTGAAGTAAAACTAAAGGCTCCTATTGATGAAGATCGGGGCTGGTGTCTCGATTTGCGAGGTGGGCAAAATAATGGCGCGCCTATCGGTGGCGTACACGGACATACTTGCTATACCTATATTGGTAAAGGCCCGACAAAGGATCAAGCCTTTATGATGGAGAATATTAAGGATCAGAACGAATTCAGAATGGTTGCATTCAATGATAAGTGTATGACCTTATTTGAGCCCAATGAAGGCTCATTTGTTTCGATTGAGACCTGTGATGGCCGTGAAACACAAGATATCGCGATGAACGATAGCGGGCAGATTATTCCGGAAATGACACCAGAGCTATGCTTAACGGCTGGCTCGGTTGTATTACCAGGAGGAGGCGGAAATCCTATCCATATAATGCGGGATATCAGTTTCGAGGCATGTGACAGCGCAATAAATGAGCGTCAATTATGGGAATTGCGGGCGGAATGGAGTGGCCCTGAAGAGGCGACAGCCGAACGGACGTTCCCTGTTAACCCTGTCAGACGTACTGCAAATTAGTTCACAATTAACTAAGCCGGGCGGGAATTTGTCGCGTTAACGCAATCAAGCTCGGGGCGCTGAAGAAACGCCCTCCGATCACCACCCAGGTGGTGATCGGAGAGAAGTTTGTTTCTAGGTTTGTTCGAGAAAACTCTTAAGATGTTCAGATCTAGTGGGGTGTCGGAGCTTGCGTAGGGCTTTCGCTTCAATCTGCCGTATGCGCTCTCGCGTGACATCAAACTGTTTGCCCACCTCTTCGAGTGTATGGTCTGTATTCATGCCGATGCCAAATCGCATCCGTAATACTTTTGCTTCACGCGGTGTTAGTGATTCAAGTATGTCAGTCGTTGCTCCGGTTAACCCGCTAGTGGTTGCTGCTTCTAGAGGCATTTCAACATTCTTGTCCTGAATAAAATCACCTAAATGCGAATCTTCGTCATCACCGATTGGTGTTTCCATCGAGATTGGTTCTTTGGCGATTTTTAGTACCTTGCGGATCTTATCCTCAGGCATATCCATACGTTCTGCCAATTCTTCTGGCAACGCTTCGCGTCCTTGCTCTTGAAGGATTTGGCGAGAAATTCGGTTTAGTTTGTTGATTGTTTCAATCATATGAACTGGAATACGGATGGTTCTGGCCTGATCCGCTATTGAGCGGGTGATGGCTTGTCGAATCCACCAAGTGGCGTACGTAGAAAACTTATAGCCACGTCGGTACTCAAACTTATCAACCGCTTTCATCAGCCCGATATTGCCTTCCTGAATCAAGTCCAAGAACTGCAGGCCACGATTGGTATATTTCTTTGCAATAGAAATCACTAGCCGAAGATTGGCCTCGACCATTTCTTTTTTCGCTCGACGAGCCTTGGCCTCGCCAATCGACATGCGTCGGTTGATGTCCTTTAGTTCCACAATCGGAATGCCCATGGCTTCTTCTAGCGCCAGTAATTTACGTTGAATCACTTTGAATTCGGGGCGAAAATCTTCAAGCACTTGCTTGGCTTTGTCGTTGTCCGCGGCTTTAACTAACTGCTCATAAAGCTGTGTATTGGTTTCTGATTCCTGAAAAATCTTTATGAAGTCGCGCCGTGAAATTCGCGCATCGCGTACAGCCATATCCATAATTGCTTTTTCATGGGTTCTGACTTCTTCAACGAGATCACGAATATCATCCCACAACCGATCAACGATCTTTGGAGTAAACTTAATCTCCATAAGTTGGTCAATAATTTCGTTTTGGATTTTTCGGGTGGCTGCGTGGCCGTAACCTTTTTTATCCAACGATTTGAGGTGTCGATTATGTAAGCGTTTAATCGTTTTGTAACGATCCATCGCTTCACCTATATCAGGGCCTGTATCGATTTCTTCTTCCTCTTCTTCCTCCTTTTCCTTCTTGTCAGCGGCGTTGGCAGCAGATGGAGGATTAGGGTCGATCTCGGCGTTAGGATCAATAAACGCAACTAACAAATCAGTCAACCGCATCTCTTCCTTTTTGATTTTTTCAAATCGGTCGAGAATATTCTGAATAGTAGAAGGGCAAGCGGCAACTGCTTTAGTGCACTGGCGAATTCCGTCTTCAATTCGCTGTGCAAGATTTATCTCGTCAAGCCGGGTTAATAGGTCCACTGTGCCCATTTCACGCATGTACATGCGCACGGGATCGGTGGTTCGGCCAAATTCACTTTCTACCGCGGAGGTAAGAGCGGCCTCGGTATCAACATCGTCGCTGCCCTCTGAGGCACCTTCGGCTTTTAGCAGGAGTGAATCCGCATCCGGCACCTTGTCGGAGACCTCGATGCCCATATCATTGATCATATTCACAACGACCTCTATTTGGTCGGTGTCGTTCATCTCATCTGGGAGGTGATCGTTGATCTCAGCGTAAGTGAGGAAACCTTGTTCTTTACCCTTTAATATCAATCGCTTGAGTTGCGATTGTTTGGTCTTTTCGTCAATGGCAGTCATATATCTTCTTTTTGCAGCGCATTAGCCTTATTATTCTACGGCAAGGTGGTTGGATAAGCACGAAATTTCGTTAGATTTAACTTTTTCGTTGCAACAGTAATTTTATCTCTTCTCGTTCTTCTGCCGTACGACTTTCATTCGATTTTTCAAGAAGTTGGTTAAGTCTAGCCGTTTGAATTTCGTTATTGAGAACAAGCAACAAGGCATCAAAAGCATCCGCCGCTGCCTCAGTGTCTAATATGTGGTCCCAACTAGCCAAACTTTCAAGTCTAGAGAACTCTTTTCTATCCCGAAACCTTTCTAATAAAGCCGCAGTATTGGGTGCTGGAGAAAGCTGGATACTTTCGGCGATGTCAGCAAGCATGCTGAACCCTGGTTGTCCCGAACTTTGCAATGATTCCAGATTTAGCACCCTGGTCCCAAGCTCGGGGTGTTGTAACAGATAGCCGATGGCTTGTTGAATGGCTGTTTTTCCTTGTTGATCGGTTCCCCGACTGATTCCCTTGCGCGTTGGCGAACGTCCAGATTGGGGAGCGGTGGTAACCGAAAGTTGTGCGCCAACCAGCTGCTCTACTCTTTGTTTAATTAGCTGATGCAAAATGCCATTCGGAAGTTTCTCTAATAGCGGTTTGGCAAGCTTAGCTAGTCGGGCAGAACCGTCCATTCTACTAAGATCTGCCTGTGCCGATAGCGAGTCGATCATGTACTCTGGAAGCGGCTTGGCCGTATCAATCAATTTGGTGAACTCTTCTTTACCCAAAGCGCGTACAAGCGAGTCAGGATCTTCACCGTCTGGAAGAAACATAAAGCTGGCTTGGCGGCCATCTTGCATTGAGGGTAAGGTTGTTTCTAATGCTCGCCATGCAGCTTCCTTACCTGCACGATCACCATCAAAGCAAAATACGATTTCTGGAGCATGCCGAAATAGTCTGTCCAAGTGAGCCTTGCTGGTAGCCGTGCCGAGGGTGGCGACAGAATAGTCGATACCATTCTGTGCCAAGGCAACAACATCCATATATCCCTCGACTACTAGGGAACGGCCGATATCGCGAATCGAATTGCGTGCAAGATAAAGCCCATATAGCTCAGAACCTTTGTGAAACACCGGAGTTTCGGGTGAATTAAGGTATTTGGGTTCACCTTTATCTGTGATACGGCCGCCAAATCCAGCTATACGGCCACGATAATCCTGTATTGGGAACATTATACGGTCACGAAAGCGATCATAGATCCTTCCCTTGTCATTTTTGCTTAGCAACCCGGCGGTAAGTAGCGCGTCTTTCATTTTCTCACTATCTTCAAACTGCTTCATGAGGTTATCCCAACCATCGGGCACAAATCCCATGCCAAACCGTTTGGCAATTTCGCCGCTCAAGCCTCGATTTTTCAAATACTCGACGGCAGGTTTGGCGTCAGGGTGAGATTTTAGCTGTTGTTGATAATAGTGACTGGCTTTTTCCAGCAATCCATATAGATCCGGACCCTCTTGAGCAACTGATTTACTGGGAGAAAAGCTATCAGTTGGAATACTAAGCCCGCATTTATTCGCGAGTTGCTCCACAGCCTCAACAAAAGAAAGTTGATCGTACTCGATCAGAAACCCGATAGCCGTACCATGTACTCCGCATCCAAAACAATGGTAGAACTGTTTGTCTTGGCTTACTGTAAACGAGGGTGTCTTTTCACCATGAAATGGACAACAAGCTTTATAATCCTTGCCTGCTTTTTTGAGTGGTACAAAACCATCGATCAAATCAACTATATCTACCCTGGATATCAGGTCATCAATAAATGATTGTGGGATTCGTCCAGTCATATGCTTATCTTACTAGAGCTGTGCAGGAAACGAGTTGCTAAACTGTACTTTGATTGACGAAAAGCGGATTAAACTGCTTAACTTATTAAAAGGCCGTTGAGGCCTTTAGTTTATCCTGCGAGTAGCGCTTTTATTTTACCGCTAACCGCTCCCATATCTGCTCGTCCATCTGCTGCAGCCTTAACGATACCCATAACCTTTCCCATGTCACGCATTTCAGTGGCACCAGTTTTGGTTATCGCGTCCGTAATAATGGTGTGTAGCTCGTCGTCAGAAAGTGGCTCTGGCAGATAACCTTGCAGTACTTTAAGTCCAACTTGTTCTTTCTCAACCAAATCAATTCGATTACCGTCGGTGAACTGCTGGATCGAGTCCTGTACTTGCTTAACCATTTTTTGGATAACAACCAGTACAGCGGGCTCATCGAGTTCTACTCGATCGTCTACTTCCTTACGTTGAATAGCTGCACGGATCATACGTATAGTCTCCAAACGTGCTTTATCCTTTGAACGCATGGCAGTTTTCATGTCGGCGGAAAGTTTCTCTTTTAATGACATAATATTTGGCCTGTTTCCATTCGTTGAATTCTACAGCTTAAATTTGGGTGACCCTAATGTCAGGGCTATACGACAAACGGCCCGCCAAGGCGAGCCGCTAGCAGACTTTTTAGTACTTACCTAAATCAACATCCAGCGAACCAGACGTTAGTGGTGCGAGTACAAAAACCCTTTTAGTACAGACGTTGAACTCGCACTCTTTGGCGAGACATGCGCTTGGCTTCGCGCTTTTTAGCCGCGGCAGCTTTACGTTTACGAACTGCGGTAGGCTTTTCATAGTGCTCACGTGAGCGCATTTCGCTAAAGACACCTGCTCGCTCGCAGGCACGACGAAAGCGACGTAAAATCACGTCAAAAGGCTCGTCTTGTCGAACTTTTACTTGTGGCATAACAAACTCAGAATTCAGTTAATTTCGACCACTGGTCGAAAAGGAGGCGCGATTCTAATGCGAAACCCGCCATTTGTATACTCCTATCATCTGTTTTCCTTAACTTGTTTTTCATGGCTTAGTTGCGCAGAATGCGCCGCATGATTGTTTTAGGTATAGAAACTTCCTGCGATGACACCGGAATCGCATTATATTGCGCTGAAAATGGATTGTTGGCGCATACGTTGTTCTCTCAGGTTGATACGCACCGATTGTATGGCGGAGTGGTGCCAGAGCTCGCGGCTCGCGATCATACGCGTAAAGTAATCCCCCTGGTTGACGCGGTGTTAGCCGAGGCCGACATTCAGGGTAGTGATGTTGGGATGGTTGCATATACACGTGGGCCAGGTTTAGCAGGCGCATTATTAGCCGGGGCAGCGGTAGCGCGAAGTTTGGCGTTCGGTTGGAATATACCTGCGTTAGGGATTCATCATATGGAGGGTCACCTACTGGCGGCGCTTTTGGATGGGGATATTGATGGAGCCGAATTTCCATTTGTTGCGCTCTTAGTTTCTGGCGGGCATACCCAATTAGTCGATGTAAAAGGAGTCGGGGATTACCGGATACTTGGGAAAACATTGGACGATGCGGTTGGCGAGGCCTTTGATAAAACAGCCAAGATGATGGGTCTAGGGTACCCAGGAGGACCTATTCTCGAGCAACTGGCTAAGCAAGGGTCAGCAGCTCGGTACAAATTTCCACGCCCAATGACCGATCGTCCCGGCTGCGATTTTAGCTTTAGTGGATTGAAAACATTTGCTTTAAACACTGTACGCGATTGGAAGGAGACTAATCAGCTGGACGAGCAGACTATTGCGGATGTGGCCTTAGCCTTTCAAAATGCGGTAGTCGAAACTTTAACTATCAAGTGTAAACGTGCTTTGGTTGAAACCGGTTACAAGCGCTTGGTGATTGCGGGTGGCGTTGGCGCGAACCAAGCTCTTAGAAGTAATTTGAATAAGATGGCGGAAAAACAAAGCGTCAAGTTACTTTATCCGAGAATGGAATTTTGTACTGATAACGGTGCGATGATTGCATACGCAGGATATTTGCGAGCGAATGAAGCAACAGAGGCAAAGCAGGGATTTGATGTTAAGCCTCGTTGGTCGATGGAAGAATTGGCGCCACCTGTAGCGGAACACGTAATTTAGTCGGTAAAACTAATTTTGCTTTCGGTTCCCGTTTTCAAACGATCAATATTATCTCTATGCTTTAGCATTAGAAGAGCGACAAGCGCAAAACTGACCCCAACGTAGGTCATCCCATCAAAAAAGATGAACGACATTGGTATTGCTGCCGCTGCTGCGATTAGTGCAGCAAGTGATGAATAGCGAGAAATGGCGGCGACCAACAGCCATATAACAATAATTATGACAGCCATGAGCGGCATAAGCGCAATGAAAATACCCAGACATGTTGCGACTCCCTTGCCGCCCTTAAAATTAAAGTAGACCGGAAAAATATGGCCTAGCAACGCCGCAAGCGCACAAAGACCAATAATGCCGTAGCTAGCATCATAAGTTTGCGCAAGCCATACTGGTATGGCACCTTTAAGTACATCGCCTATTAGAGTAAGCAGCGCTGCGAATTTATTACCGGAACGCAGCACATTAGTCGCACCGGCATTCCCACTTCCAACCTTGCGTGGGTCATTTAGGCGGAACAGTTTCGATACTATTATTGCCGAAGATATCGAACCAATTAGGTAAGCAATTACCGGAAAAAGATATTGGTAAGCCATATTAAGTGAAGTGTGCGGGTGAACATCATATCGGTCAAGTTGCCTGTTCGATATTACTGAGCGGAATGCATTTGTGGCAGAATGGCATGGAGCCGGATAGGCTAGATTACGAAATGAGGGATTATTTTGAAGGTGAGGTTATGATGGTAAAAGACCGGGGTTTTGTTCAGGTAAACAATCGGTTGTTAAAATCATATTTTATTTAGTAAGTGGCTGCATAGGTAACAATGGATCGAATAGGTATAGAAGGTATTCAAGTTAGTTGCGTTATTGGTACCCACGAGTGGGAACGTAAACTAAAACAAAAGTTGACCATTGATTTGGTGTTAGAGCTAGATTTGTCAGTGGTTGGCGAATCTGACAATTTGGGAGACTCGATTGACTACGCGGCGGTTGTGGATGCGGTGACTGGTTTAGCCATTGAATCTACGTTTAGGCTTATCGAAGCTCTTGCTGAGGCAATCGCCGCATTAATTCTGATGGAATTTTCGATTGCCACAGCCGAAGTTACGGTAAACAAGGGGGCTGCAGTACCTGGCACTAGAAACGTTTCCGTTTCTATAAGGCGCAGCTCAAACTAGTTTATCCGAACGGCTGTTTACTGCATTATCTGCGTCCCGCACAATTTAGATCTAATAAACGATTCATCTCACCGTAGTGGATATTTTTCAGGCAATTATTTTAGCTTTGGTTCAAGGGCTTACCGAGTTTCTGCCCGTTTCAAGTTCTGCACACTTAATATTAGTGCCGGTTTTACTTGGATGGGAAGATCAGGGCTTGGCATTTGACGTTGCAGTTCATGTGGGTACGCTGGTGGCGGTTGTGTTTTATTTGCGTCGCGAATTAGTAGCGATTGTGCCTGCATGGTTGAGTGGTTGGTCCGGAATGCATTGGGGCCCGCAAGGAAAGTTAGGCTGGTGGGTTGTTTTGGCAACTATTCCTGTTGGTTTGTTTGGACTGTTCGGTGGGACGTATGTAGAAAACAACCTTCGTTCACCATTGATTATTGCTACCACAACCCTGGTCTTTGGCCTTGCTTTGGCTTGGGCCGATCGGGGAGCGGAAAGTAAGCATCGGATATTAACTGAGCTTGGTTGGAAAGACGCCGTGCTAATCGGGTTGGCCCAGGCTTTTGCATTAGTACCAGGTTCTTCCCGCTCGGGCATGACCATGATGGCTGCTTTATATTTGGGTATGACCCGTGTCGATGCCGCTCGTTTTTCTTTTCTACTCAGTGTGCCAGCGATCGTGTTGCCCGGGTTTTTGAAGGGCGCGGCATTAGTATCTGCTAATACTGCTGTTGATTGGATTGTAATTGCGACCGGAGTAGTGGTTTCGGCGGTCACCGCCTTCCTATGTATTAAGACCTTTATGGCCTTTGTAACGCGAGTCGGTTTGGCCCCATTTGTTTTCTATCGTGTGGCCCTTGCTATTGTGCTTTTCGCACTGTTTATATAGACCCTGTATCCGCGTTTGACTTGATTAGTGAAATCATTGCCTTGGCGGCATTGGGCAAGGTTCTACGGTTGTGCCGCATAATTCCTAAATTTCTAATTGGTTGCGGCAAGTCCAGTAGCTGTAGGTCTTCGTCAAGCATGGTAAGCGGTAGGGCACTCCAACCAAGCCCTGCGCTAACCATCATTTTAAGGCTTTCCAGATTGTCTGTAGGCGTGGCGAGTTTGTTCAATTGGAAGTAGGGTTTTAGGATTTCTTCAACTAATCCATAGGTTATTGTGGTACTTGCCGGAAGTAGGCCGGGGTATGAGGCGAGCTGGTTAATGTCGATCTTTTTACTTTTAGTAACTAGCGGGTGATCGGTTGCACAGACGAACCCTAGTGGGTCTCGCCATATTGGTGTTGAATGAATATCTCTATTCAAAGTGTTAGTGCTTTGCTCGGCAAGCGTGGCGATAGCAAAATCTAATTCGCCATGTTGTATCTTTATTGCCGCCTCTTCGGAATATAAAAACTCAAGATTAAGTTCGACGCCGGGGTGATGAACCGAAAATTCTTTTAGGATAGGCGGGAGGCGATGTAGGCCGATATGATGCGAGACACCTATACGGAGATGACCTGCAATATTACCGTCGATATTGTCTATTTCAGTTTTCGCTTCGTCTATAGATAGTAAAATTTGCTGGGCGCGCGGGAGGAGTCGCTGACCGGCCTCGGTTAGCCTTATTTCGCGGCCAATACGGTCGAATAGTCGGCTTCCTAACTCATTTTCAAGCGCCGCAATACGTTTGCTGACGGCCGGCTGAGTGATAAACATAGCGTCTGCGGTGCGTGAAAAAGAACGTTGCTCTGCGAGTGTTAAAAAGGTCTGTAAGCTTTGATTATCCATCTAATTATTTGCGTATTTACTAAGCCAATAGTTTAAAATTCCAAATTGGAATGGATATTATAAAAATAATGAATTTGTATTATAGATTAACTACCGACTAAAATCCCCAACCTGTATTTTCACTGACTAAATTGAAATGAGTAAGACACTTTACGACAAGTTATGGGATTCCCATCTGGTTAAACAACGTGATGATGGATCGGCATTAATTTATATCGACCGGCATATTATTCACGAAGTGACGTCACCGCAGGCATTTGAAGGTTTGCGTATGGCGCGTCGGGAACCCTGGCGGTTGGACACAAACATTGCAACGCCAGATCACAATGTGCCGACTACGATTACGGAAAGAGCTAGTGGTGTCGCAGGAATAGAAGACTTGGTGTCGCGCACACAGGTTACGACACTGGATGACAACTGTGCAGAATTTGGGATTCTAGAATACGCGATCAATGATAAGCGTCAGGGGATTGTTCATGTGATTGGTCCTGAATCTGGAGCGTGCTTACCCGGAATGACCGTTGTGTGTGGCGATTCACACACTGCAACCAATGGCGCTGTTGGTGCATTAGCGCATGGTATCGGCACTTCTGAAGTAGAGCATGTGCTTGCTACCCAATGTCTTGTCAGTATGAAAATGAAGAATATGCTGGTTAGGGTCGACGGTAAATTGGGTGAGGGCGTAACACCTAAAGACGTGATTCTCGCTATTATTGGTAAAATTGGTACGGCAGGTGGTAGTGGATATGCAATCGAGTTTGGTGGCCAAGTGATGCGAGACATGTCGATTGAGGGCCGGATGACAGTTTGCAATATGGCGATTGAAGCCGGTGCTCGCGCTGGCATGGTAGCAGTTGACCAGACCACAATTGATTATGTGAAAGGGCGAGACTTTGCCCCAACCGGTGAATTGTGGGATCAAGCGGTAGCAGCTTGGCAGGAGTTACAGTCCGATGACGACGCAGAATTTGATTTGGTAGTTGAGTTGGATGGAGATTCAATAGAACCGCAAGTTAGTTGGGGGACTTCCCCTGAAATGGTGGTTCCTATTAGTGGACAGGTACCCGATCCAGCGATGGTTTCTGATGTGGTTAAAAAGGAAGGCATTGAGCGAGCTTTGATTTATATGGGTCTCACAGCCGGACAGGCGATTTCAGACATAAAGCTCGATAAAGTGTTTATTGGCTCATGCACAAATTCACGTATTGAAGATATGCGAGCAGCTGCACGAGTGGTAAAAGGTCGTAGAAAAGCTGACTCTATCGCGCTAGCGATGGTTGTACCCGGTTCTGGATTAGTAAAAGCCCAAGCAGAAGCGGAAGGCTTGGATAAAATATTTACTGATGCTGGTTTGGAGTGGCGTGAACCAGGTTGCTCGATGTGTCTAGCGATGAATGCTGATAAGTTGGGCAATGGGGAGCACTGTGCTTCCACCTCAAATAGAAATTTTGAGAGTCGACAAGGTTACGGCGGAAGGACCCATTTAGTTAGCCCTGCAATGGCCGCTGCAGCAGCAATAGCTGGCCATTTTGTGGATGTTAGAAAGGTTGTGGGAGATGAATCATGAAGAGTTTTACAACACATGTAGGGATAGCAGCACCGATGGATCGCGCAAATGTTGATACTGATTTAATAATTCCAAAGCAATTTTTAAAGTCGATTAAGCGCACAGGTTTTGGTAAAAACTTGTTTGATGAAATGCGATATCTTGATGAAGGCCAACCGGATCAAAGTTGTGACGGGCGCCCGTTGAACAAGGACTTTCCGTTGAATATGAAGCGCTACCAAGGCGCTAGTGTTTTACTAGCGCGGGAAAACTTTGGCTGTGGATCAAGTCGTGAACATGCTCCCTGGGCGTTAGACGATTACGGTTTTCGATGCGTCATTGCTACTAGTTTTGCGGACATCTTTTACAACAACTGCTTTAAGAATGGCCTCCTACCAATAGTCCTACGTTCAACGGAAGTTGATCAGCTGTTTACCGAAATGTATGCAGCACCGGGTTATGAGTTAGCAATCGATCTACATAATTTGAGTGTTACAACGCCCAGCGGAGATGTTTTCACATTCGAAGTCGATGAGTTTCGTCGGCAGTGTTTACTCGAGGGGTTAGACGATATTGATCTGACATTGCAGCACTCGGATGACATTCGAGAATTCGAACAACGACATAATACAGCCGCTCCATGGGTTTTTGGCGCTATTCGGGGAGACTAAAAAATGAGCTATAAAGTATTACTAATTCCCGGTGATGGCATTGGTCCAGAGATCATCCATGAAGCGCAGAAGGTGTTGGATAGTGTAGCCAAGATTAATGGTGGTGCTGTTGAGTATACGCAGGGACTATTGGGTGGGGCTTCAATCGATGCGACAGGTGTTCCCTTGCATGAAGAGACTTTGGCAAAGGCACGAGACAGTGAAGCAATTCTGCTAGGTGCTGTGGGTGGTCCAAAGTGGGATAACTTGGAACATAACAGCAAGCCAGAACAAGGCTTGCTGCAAATGCGGTCGGCTTTAGAGTTGTTTTCGAACTTGCGGCCGGCAATTTTATTTCCGCAGCTGGCGGATGCATCTAGTTTAAAACCTGAGGTAGTAGCAGGCTTGGATATTTTGATCGTACGTGAATTAACGGGCGGTATTTATTTTGGTCAACCACGTGGCATACACACTAACGATGCTGGTGAACGCGAAGGATTTAACACTTATAGATACAGCGAGAGTGAGATAAAACGAATTGGTCGTAGCGCATTTGAATTGGCGCGTAAGCGAGATAATCGTTTGTGTTCAGTTGATAAAGCGAACGTTCTTGAAGCAACCGTGCTTTGGCGTGAGGTAATGGGTTCCTTGGCTGCTGAGTATCCTGACGTCGAGCTTACTCATATGTATGTTGATAATGCTGCTATGCAGCTGGTGCGTGATCCAAAACAGTTTGACGTATTGGTCACAGGAAATATGTTTGGTGATATTTTGTCTGACTGTGCGGCCATGTTAACAGGATCAATCGGTATGTTGCCGTCTGCATCTTTAGATAAGGATGGGCGCGGAATGTACGAGCCTGTACATGGCACAGCTCCGGATATTACGGGTCAAGGTATCGCCAATCCGTTGGCGACTATTCTATCCGTAGCAATGATGTTGCGTTATTCGCTAGACGAAGGAGGCTGGGCAGACCAAATCGAGGCTGCTGTCTCAGCTGTGCTCGAACAAGGTCTGCGAACTGCGGATATTTATACTGACGGTACCACCAAGGTATCAACTTCCGAGATGGGTGCAGCTGTAGTCAGTGCGTTGAGTCAGTAAGACTCAGGCTAGAAATTATGCGAACTGAAATATGCCGATTGAGCTCAATGTAAATGTATATATTTAAATGAGTTAAATGAGCGAAAGCCTACAAGAGTTTGATCGGCATCACGTTTGGCACCCGTATTCCAGTGCAAAGCCATTATTCCCCAATTTAGTGGTGCAATCGGCTCATGGGGTGAGACTTAAGCTCGAGGATGGCCGCGAGTTAGTCGATGGCATGGCATCTTGGTGGTCAGCTTTGCATGGCTACAACCACCCACAATTGAATAAGGCCGCTACCGATCAATTGGCTGATATGAGTCACGTGATGTTCGGTGGATTGACGCACCAACCAGCGGTTACTTTGTGTGAAAATTTGCTCAAATTCGCTCCGGCCATGCAGCACGTATTCCTGGCAGATTCTGGGTCAGTTTCGGTCGAAGTTGCATTAAAAATGGCGCTTCAATATCAGCATTCGATTGGTCGCTCAAAAAAGACCAAGATTGCCGCTCTTAGAGGCGGATATCACGGTGACACTTTAGGGGCGATGTCGGTGTGTGATCCTGATACTGGTATGCATCGGCTATTTGCAAATTATGTGCCTGAGCAATTGTTCATAGAGCGGCCATCAATTCGTTATGGGGACGTCTGGAATAAACAGGCTCTTAAACATGTCCGTGCAGTTTTCGAGGCAAATAAAAATGAACTCGCCGCGATTATTCTGGAACCCATCGTACAAGGTGCCGGCGGCATGTGGTTTTATGCGAAACAGTATGTGCAAGGGGTACGTGAGCTCTGCGATGAGTTTCAGGTATTGTTGATAGCGGATGAAATAGCAACCGCATTTGGGCGTACAGGGCACTGGTTGGCTTGTGATGACGCTGGTGTTACACCAGATATCTTATGTGTTGGAAAAGCAATGACAGGCGGTTATATGAGCTTGGCTGCCACCATGACGACCTCGAGTGTTGCAGAAGCTATTGCTGATAGTGAGCATTCAGCTTTAATGCATGGTCCAACGTTTATGGCCAACCCACTGGCTTGTGCGGTTGCCAACGCCAATATTGATTTATTGAAACAGAACAATTGGCAGGCACAGGTGACATTAATTAACTCTTTATTGGTAAACGAGTTGGAGGAGGCGAGAAATTTTGCGGGGGTCATCGACGTAAGGACGCACGGGGCGATTGGTGTGATCGAAACTTTGCATGCGGTTGATATGCAAGCTGTGCAGAATATCTGTCTGGAAGAGGGTGTGTGGCTGAGGCCTTTCGGTCGATTGATTTACACAATGCCGCCGTTTATCACCGAAGCGCCTGATCTTGTTAAGGTGACTAGCACAATGAAGCGAATCGCAAAATCGTCGGTTTGATAGGGGATTATTTTTACGGTCGCTTTTTCTTTTTTTGAGCTTTTAGCGCTATTTCCCAAGATTTTTGTGCCCAAGCAGCGGCGACTTCTGGGTCATCGTAGATTTCTTCTGGTGCGTGGTAATAAGACATTGTCATTGTCTTGCCATTCTTATTGTACTCAAAGGCGGTGAGGCCCAGAGCCTCATAATCTGCCCGGATTGTATCGTCAACTTTTAAATACAATTGATCGTCCGCGACCAGCCCAAACATGATGCCATCATAGTACAGGCCGTGGCCTCCAAACATGTGACGTACATTGGTTTGACCAAACTCAGCAAATACTTCGCTAAGATACTCGACAAATTCACTCATGTAACATTCGCCTAATCTATATCACCCGATTCCAATTTGTGCCCTCGGTCTTTTTTAGCTTCCAGGTAGCGGCGATTGGTCTCGGTGACGCCGGTAACATGCTTAGCCGATACAAATTGATCAAGCCCTGCAGCATGTAAGGCCGATATTTTTTTCGGATTGTTGGTTAATAATTGAAACGGTTTGTTTCCGAGAAAATACATTATCAGTGAAGCTGCATCACTAAAGTCTCGCGAATCTGCTGGCAACCCGAGCGATTCATTAGCTTGATAGGTATCTTCGCCTTCATCTTGTAGAAGGTATGTTGCTGCTTTTGCCCAAAGCCCTATACCACGGCCTTCATGCCCGGCCATATACACCAACATGCCGCCATCCGGGTGCGTTGATATTCTTTCCGCCGCATACTCCAGCTGGGGGCCGCATTCGCAGCGCTCGGACCCAAACACGTCCCCAGTTAAACAGTTTGAATGGACACGTACCATCGGATTGGCTGATGTAAATGGTGTACCAAATACGAGTACGCTATTCACCGCCATTGCTGTTGCCATGGATGCGAAGCGGCCTGGGTCGCCCCTGTCTCTAAGATCATCGGCCAGTTGTAATACATCACTTAGCTCTTCAGCACGCACGGTGGCATACCACTGTGCTGTTGTTTCTACTTGACCCAAATGAATGGGCATAGGTATTGGGCCCAATATGTTGATGTGCACGCTATCGGACGGTATTTGGTCGCTGATTTCTACTACCTGACCCGCGTTATCAATACGGATGAGCTTGCCTTGCTCGACAAGCCTTGTGCGTATATTTGAATCAAGATAAGTAAACATATGTTTAGCTGTTACCTGTTGGGTTTAGCCAAGCTTAATCTCAACAAGTCTATAGCTGAATATATGCTGGGTAAATAAAAAAGGCCGACGCATATAGCTAGTCGGCCTTCTAAAGAGCTTGCTTGTAAAGGCCTAATTAGCCCAGAGCATTCACCACAGCTTGGTGTTCGGCTCTCAGTGACTCCGGAATCCGTGAACCATAAGAATCAAAGTATTCGCCCACTTCTGACACTTCTTGCTTCCAACCTTCTGAATCTATGGCTAACAGTTCATTCATGGTGTCGCTATCCACGTCAATTCCATTGGTATCAATATCTTCGGCACGTGGTAGGTAGCCAATTGGAGTTTCGACAGCTTCTGCAAGGCCTTCGACCCGATCGATCATCCATAAAAGTACGCGCATGTTTTCGCCAAAGCCAGGCCATAGGAAATTGTCATCGTCGTCTTGGCGGAACCAGTTAACGTGAAAGATTTTAGGCATGTTTTCAGAGCCTTCGCCAACCTTGAGCCAATGTGCCCAGTAGTCAGCAAAGTTATAACCGCAGAATGGCTTCATTGCCATTGGGTCCCGGCGCACAATACCTACTTGTCCGGTAGCAGCGGCCGTAGTTTCAGAAGCAACCCCGGCGCCAACGAATACACCATGTGCCCATGATTTAGCTTCGTATACCAATGGAGCTAATTTGCGACGTCGGCCACCAAACACAATTGCAGAGATCGGTACGCCTTCCGCTGCATCTGCTAGTGATGAATAGCATGGGTTTTTATCAGCGGCAACGGTAAAACGTGAATTTGGATGAGCGGCTGGACCACTGTCAGCAGTGACTTTATTACCTAGCCAGTCAATTACGGGTTCACCAACTTTTTTGTCTTCCCACCAAGGTATATTGTCCTCAGTCAGAGCAACATTAGTAAATATAGTGTCGCTTTTAATCGTATCGAAAGCGTTTTTATTGCTTTTTGCATTAGTGCCCGGAACCACACCGAATAATCCGGCTTCCGGATTGATAGCACGTAACTGGCCAGAAGAGTCTCTATGCAGCCAGGCAATGTCATCGCCCAGAGTCCAGACTTTCCATCCTGGGTACTGCTCTGGCGGAATCAACATCGCTAAATTGGTTTTCCCACAAGCAGAAGGAAATGCAGCGGCAATATAATGTGTATCGCCTTGTGGACTTTCAAGTCCGACAATAAGCATATGCTCTGCCAGCCAACCTTCCGTGCGTGCCTGATAACTGGCAATACGCAATGCGTGGCATTTTTTACCGAGTAGTGCATTTCCACCATACCCTGAGCCATAGCTCATGATGCTTAGCTCTTCTGGAAAGTGCATGATAAAGCGACGATCAGGGTCAAGCTCACCAGTAGAATGTAAGCCTCGAATAAACGTACCTTCAACTTCGATTCGTTTTAAAGCATCCGATCCCATGCGGGTCATCAACTTCATGTTTGCTACCACATAAGCGCTATCGGTAATTTCGACACCGAGCCGTGAATACTTTGAATCAATTGGGCCCATGCAGTACGGGACGACATAAAGGGTACGACCTTTCATGCATCCGTCAAAAAAGGCATTCATTTTCGCCTTGGCGTCATCCGGTGCCATCCAGTTATTATTCGGCCCAGCATCTTCTTCGTTGCTGGAGCAAACATAGGTAAGGTTTTCTACACGCGCCACATCGCTTGGATCTGATCGATGTAAAAAACAGTTTGGATAAGCTTCTTGATTGAGCTCAAGCAAGGTTCCATCGGCTTGCATTTGGTCGATCAACGATTGGTATTCTTCATCGCTGCCGGTACACCATACGATGCTATCTGGTGAGGTTTGTTCGGCAACCGAGTTAACCCATTGTGCCAGTTCAGTGTTGGTGGTGCTCATGCGTAGTGTCGCTCCGCTTTTGTTGTCCCAGTATGAGGGCGCGAGTGAAAAAACCGTATTATAGTCATCCTTCACGAGATGTCACCCGCTGATGTCAATTGGTCTTACAATCCTTGTGTTGATTCCCGGTGCAGCCGGCTATAGCATTGATACATTCAGTTAAAACTTGGGTTCGGTACTTAATTTACCAGCTCTTTAGGTTCGACACTTTCGTCGGCAAGCTTCGCCACATCAATTGTCTTTAATCCAGCCAATGCTTGTTTAGCAATCATGAACTCTTTGACTCGGTTAACGCAATCAGCAGCTATCAGACGACCTCCCTTTAAATACCAGGCAACAAAGGAACGTGAGTTTTCTATATCACCACGAATGATTACTTGGTCATAACCTTGGTTTAGTCCGGCAATTTGCAACTTAAGATCGAATTGATCTGACCAAAACCACGGCAGGGCAGAATATGCTTTCTTGGTGCCGCACATGCTGGCCGCGGCAGACTTAGCCTGTTCACTGGCATTAGGCACAGATTCAAGTCGAATATTGCGCCCAAGTAATTGGTTGGGGTGGTTGGTGCAATCTCCAGCGGCGACAATATTGGGGTCGTTGGTCTCTGCAAATTCGTTGACCAGTATTCCGTTATCGATCGCCAGTCCGGCCACTTCTGCCAACTCGGTATTAGGGATTACTCCTATTCCGATAATGACTAAGTCCGCGTTAACCTGCTCGCCAGTATTGCAAACGACAGCTTTAACTCGTTCGGCACCAACTATTTCTGATGCCATGACTCCTGTTTTTATTACTACGCCTTCTTCACTATGTACACGGCTATAAAATGCCCCCACTTCGGGGGCAGTAACTCTTTCTAGCACTCTCTCCATGGTTTCAAGCACTGTAACTTGCATCCCGGTTTTGCGCAGCAAAGCGGCCGTTTCTAGCCCGATATAACCTCCGCCAATAATGACGGCCATACCATTTTTTTTAATATCGGCTTTAATCGCGTTGCCATCAGCAATATCGCGTAAATAATGTACTCCTTTAAGTTTGGTACCGTCGATGGGTAGCTGACGTACCCGAGAGCCTGTGCAAAGTGCAAGCTTGTTGTACGCCAGAGATTCACCCGTCGACAAGGTGACAAGTTGTGCGTTACGGTCGATCTTATCGACGTGAGCCTCAAGCATAAACTCGATGTTCGCTTTATCGTAGAATGCCGCAGCGCGAATCAATAATGATTCTGCATCTTTTTCACCACTCAAATAGGCCTTGGATAGAGGTGGCCGATGGTATGGTAGATAAGCTTCGTTACTTATTATTAGTATTCGACCCTGCCAACCTTCTTGTCGTAGACTAGGTGCTAACTGGGCGGCTGCATGGCTGCCACCGACAATGATTGCAGTGCTGTTGGAATCCATGATATTAGATATGTTGCGAAAAAATGGTCGGTGAACCTATCAGTTAAAGTTTGACTCAGCAATAGCACTAACTATAGCTAATCCTTATGTAACTTCGTTGACTTGTAAGTAATTTTCATGACGTGAGGAGTTTATTGGATATGGAAATAATGAGAGGACTGGATGGCGCATAGAAGTTTTATTGCCGGAGTTAAAAAAATTTTACTGGCGTTACTGGCCGCTATTATTTTGTCTTGCCTGAGTTTGCTAGTCACTGGCAATGAGTATATTTTCACTGCTATTTCGCGCACCTACCTGGATGGTCACGATACCGCAAATATTAACGACCATCGGGCATTTGAGAACCGGATCATCGAAGCATCACAATCTCAACCATGGCCAATTCATCAGAATTTCGCCGCGGAGTCTTTGCCGGTAGAACTTGGTGAATATTTAGATAAGTATCAAGCCGCAGCATTTTTGGTTATTCACCAAGGTCAGATACTGCGGGAGCAGTACTTCCTTGATTACAGCGAGTCCAGCAACACCAATTCTTTTTCCATGGCGAAAACCGTTTTAACTTTGTTGTTGGGAATTGCCATAGACGACGGATTGATTAGCGGATTAGATCAAAAGTTGGTCGATTTTCTTCCGGAATTTGCCGACGATGAGTACGGGAGATTGGCGACAGTGGGGAGCTTATCGTCGATGACTTCTGGTTATGATTGGGAGGAGGACTACTATAGTCCGTTCAGCCCGACGGTAGAATTATTATACGGTGACGATGTTAGCGAGTTTGTTTTGGGCGGGCATTTCAGTAAGCCTGAAGGAGCAGAATACTACTATTCAAGTGCGGGGACACAGTTGTTGGCGGTATTGATAACTCGAGCGATCAAGCTGCAGAATCCCAGTGCAACCCTAAGCAGTTATCTTAGTAAAAAGCTTTGGCAACCCCTAGGCATGAATAGTGACGGGCGATGGCATCTTGATGATAGCGGAATGGAGTTAGCGTTCTGCTGTTTAAACTCCAATGCCCGAAATTACGCTAAGCTTGGCCAGTTGATGCTGCAAGACGGTCAGTGGCTGGGTGAGCAATTGGTGCCAATAGAGCATATAAATTTGATGCGCACGCCTAACATGGTCAGTCATTATGGGTATTCAAATTGGATAAATGAAGATAACAACCCACCATTTTATTCGTTTAACGGGCATCTTGGTCAATACATAATTATTGTTCCCGAGCACGAACTTATTATTGTGCGTTTGGGCGAAATTCGGCAACCTCGGCAGCGTGCGATGCGCACCGAGCTACCTTTTTATATTGAGCAGGTGTTACCGTTACTAAACGAAACCGTGCGGCCAACGTAAGCTTTATAGTCCTTTAAATATAGTCTCCTAGTTACAGCCTCTCGTGTCATCACGACTAACATTTCTTCGAGGAAAACAAATGCTAGCAATAAAATCACCATTATCTAGAAATCTTTGCAAGAGCGTATTTGGAGTTTTGTGGCTTTGTTGCGGCCATATCGTGTCCGCCGCTGATGAATTGCCCGCAGCACATCAACGGCTTGTTAGCGAATTTGTCCATAGTTACCACTCATCTACTCCGATATCACCTATTCCAGCAGGAAGCTTGACCGAGCAACAGGCCTATCAAATCGCCAATAATTATGTAGACGAGTTAACAGTTACAGAAGGGCCAATAGGTGGCTATAAAATTGGTACCTTTGAAGCTGGCACGTATGACAATGGCCCAGTTGATGGCTGGTCTGGGCCCATTACAGCTATATTGTTTGCCAGTGGCTTATATCCAAGTGGTCACCACGTTTCCGTTAACTGCTGCAATTTTAGTTTTGTAGAGTCTGATTTTGCAGCTGAAGTCGGCAGTGGCACGATAAATGAAGCTGCAACAGATCTTGAGATTCTCGCAGCGCTAAAGGGATTTCGTCCATTTATCGAAATGCCAGACATATTAACTACGGCGAGTGGGGGATCGAAATTTTCTGGAGTCGCAACTAATTATAATTCTAGAAGGGGTATTCTGGGCGAGCTTATTTCGGTACCTGCGACGCAGGCTGGGTTGGAGCGGCTCAACTCCTTTACATATGACATGACTAATGAGCATGATGAGGTGTTGGGTAAGGGCAGTATTAAAGACGCTTACGAGCCGATCTATCGCGTTCGCGCACTCAGGGACCGGCTTTTGGAGCGGGGTCGCCGCCTGCAAACAGGGGACATATTATCACTGGGCGATATGGGTACCATTCGTCCACTAAAGCCGGGTGGCATTATGCTTGAACTGCCACGTTTCGAGGGGAATATTGGGACGGTTACTTACTACGGTCTTGATGCTAATGGTCCCGCAAGTGTTAGTGTGCACATAGACCGGTAGCATCTTAGGTCGGCATAAATACTACGTAAATATAAAGATCTATACTCGAATTTGAAGGGTGGAATTATGAACGATCAGCGTGTTGATTCATTGAATTGGAGGCCGGGGCTATCTGCTTTGCTCGGCTTAATACCGATGTTGTGTTGTGTGCCGCTTTGGGCGCAGTCGCAAGCGACTTATGTGCCGATGGATCCAATACCAGATGTTATCGAAGAACTCCCCGACCCTTGCGATAATCCAACTACAAGAGCTTGGGGTCCAGACGATCAACGCGGTAATTTAAATTATCTTACGGCTGATCGAGTTCGCGAGAATCTTGGTCTAATCCGAGAGGGTAAAGTTTACAATCTTGCCCATCTTCTGGAGCCGGGCCAAATGGGTTTCTCTGCGTTTCTCGATTTTAAGGGCAACCTGGGGCAGTGGCCAGGCGTAAGTGCAAGCAATACGATTTCGAATAACGAAGAGACGTTAGGCAATAGTACTTACAATCCAAATCGGGCCGGAGTTATGCAGTTTGAGATAGGCACTCAGCTGGACGGTTTTAATCACTTCACTCAAAGCGGCATAACCTACAACTGCTTTGATACAAGGGACCCTAAAAATCATCTGCTAGCAGAAGGTGACCCAGGTGATTTACCCAAAGGGAATCCGGGTGACGATTATGTGTTTCGTGGGCACAGCAAAATGGGGGTTGAGAATGTTGGAACTATTATTGCTCGCGGTATATTGATCGATGTCGCTGGGCTTCTTCATGAAGGTGAAATTGCAGCCGGCCGTGATCCGGCGGACTTCCCGCAGCCAGAGTATGAATTTACCCCCGAAGAGCTGGAGCGTGCTTTGTTGCGGCAGGGCCTTACGATCGATGATATTAAGCCCGGCGACGCAATACTGGTTCGTACCGGTTGGGCAGGACGATTCTGGACGTCCAACCCCGCTGCCCCTCGGAACGAACGCTTAAAATACCTAAATAATGGTCAGGACGAAAAATTTCTTCCTGGGGGCCCTGGCTTGGATTCCCGGGCAATTCAGTGGACTCTAAATAGACACCCGGTTCTTGTAGCAGCCGATGCGAAAAGTATCGAAATATCGAACCCCCACAAGGAGTCCGAGCGATTCCGTCGACCGGGCCATCTTAGTTGGCTAAACAGTGGTATTTATATGATGGAGGATGTCGATTTGGAGGAATGGGCAGCAGATTGCGAGCTTCTGGTAGGGGACAATGCAGATGTCATTTCCTCAGACGAATCGTGTTACGTGGCGACCCTGATCATTCAGACGATTCCAATTCGAGGCTCAGGTGGATCGACCGTCGCGCCCATCGCAGTCCGTTAGGTCGCAAATCGGGGGGTGATGGCGTATCGCTTTAGGTGGGCTACTACGGGAATAGCGGTCGAGTAACCATTTTATGAACGCTCAAACTACTCGTCGAGCGCACAACCATATACTTCGACCGTCGTCCCAGGTCGATAGCGCCAGACATGGTAAGCGTCAGCGGTTACGGGCTCGGTGAAAACCGATGGGTCGGTAGAGGTGAAGCTATAGGTTAGCGTGCCTGCAGCACGGTCGAGTTCAAATCGTTCGACGATCTTCATTGCCTCACTCTGCGGTGCCGCGACGATTCCGTAAACTTTGAACCATGGCCAGTTCAACCTCGTTGTTGTGACGATCAAGGTGTCGCCCTCCCAGTGTCCGATTGAGTAACCGAGGGGCGAGTGCGGTTGTTCCTCGGCAATTGCGTCCTCGTTCATATGAATTGTTCGGACGTTATCATCCGACTCAATACGGACTTCAATATCGCCACTGGCAAGTTGGACGAAACCAACCGGGTGCGGACCGATATATGTCATAGCTTCTGGCATGCCGGGCGATACGCAACGCACTACAGGATCATCGACAAGTGGGTCGAAAGCATCGAGCACGGCCCGTGCTTCGTTGGTTAGCGGTGGATTGGCAGAGTAGGCGGGCGTATTCGAGTGTACGGTAGTCCAGGCGCGAAAGATGTCGTCAATGGGTGCAATATATTCGTCAGCGGTGCCGCGAACAGCCGCACTGTTTCCAATGATATTTTCACTCCAACGAGGCTCTCCGGTCATGTGCGTTAGCACTTCACGACCATCGGCGAGCAAGACGTTGGTGGCAAGCAGCGCTGTACGACGCGTGGAAGGCGAGCCTGCTACGCGCACGATTTGACCAGCTTCTATAAGGTCGCGCGAAACACCAGAACGATCGAGGCTGTTGACGTCATGCCCTTCCATCTCCCAAATTTCTTCTTCGCCTTCGTCGTTAAGTACGCGAAGCTGCATGCGTACGTGCGGATTGCGCCACTGCACCCGGACGAGTTCCCCGACCAGTTCAATAGTGACGTCGGTGTTGAATTCATAGGTGGAATGGTGCGCGAACACACTAGCGGAAAGAAATAACGCTAGTAACGCAAAGCTTATTCGACTCATTGTGCTGCCCTCTTTCTGGTTGTTAGCTGAAAGCTAATTCCTATGTGTCCTGCACGCAGGCGAATAAAACATCCTACACCTAACCAATAGCAAAAACACGAGTGAGAACCTAATCATCAAGGTGGCGATAATCGGTCGCGCCTACAATGTTAATTCGCTTTTTCAGGAGCTTGCGTAGCCCACTGATTTTCCACGACTAAATGCGCTGGTTATTTGAAAATATAGCTTTTATACTTCTTATAGTCACAATATTGCTCTCTTGGAGACCTGCTATGGCCATTCTGCGAATGTTTATGTTGATCTCGGCCCTGTTGTTTAGCGGGTCGGTTCTTGCTCAACGGTGGGTTCCATTCTCTAGTGTGGAAGACGGTTTTCGCATGATGGCACCGGGTGAATTCGAGATCGAAGAAATCGATTTCGAAACGGAGTACGGCATCATCGTTCCAGCGCGTATTTACAGTCACGAAAACGACACCGGCACGTTTAAGATGACGATAGTTGACTACAGGGACTCACAACGGCTTCACGAGGAACGCCTTGAGGAGAATGGGGGGCTGTATGTAAGCATCTATGGCGAGGTAGATGTGCGCGGCTCAGTTGCCTTTGCGGCCAAAAAGATTCGTGACCGGGCTAGCACGATCGAATACGATGCGTACCATTACATTAGTCGCATTGACGGTCATCAGCTGCAAACTACAAACCCAGATCGCTCGCGCACGTTTGCCGCAATTTATCTTCGCAACAGCCGCTTGTACGTTAGCGAGGCGACGGTTAAGGAAGGTGCCACGCCGCCGGGTATGTTCCAGCAATCCCTGGAGTTTATCGATGAGAACGGCGAACTGGTTCGTTATGGCTCTTTTCGAGAGGTCATAAAAGTTCTTGGTGCGCCGGATGACGGGCCACGTTTTTAGGAGTTAGTAAATGAAACTAAAATCATTTGTTATTACGTTAGTCGCTGCGCAAGCACTCTCATTTGCTGCTTGGGCGCATCACTCGCACGGAGCTTACGCGATGACCGATTATACCGAGATGGAAGGAACCGTAACCGACGTTTACTGGATCAATCCCCATGCCTGGGTTTATCTAGATGTGCTCGGCGAAAACGGAGAAACGGTAAATTGGGCGTTTGAGGCGGCTGGCTCTACTACGCTGGTCCGGGCAGGCATTGACCCAGAAGGGGTCAAAGCGGGCGACAAGATACACGTGAAGTGTCATCCGCTCACTGATGGCTCCAGCGGTTGTTTGCTCGGCTTTGTGACTACCTCGGACGGAGCCACGATAGAGTGGGACTAGACCGAATCTAGCTCGAATCAATGGAAGCAGGCGACTTAGCCGATCGTCGATCGTAAATTTTTACTCAGATACAACTTGCCTCGATCTGGTAGTTTACAGATGCACATTTATACTACGAGGCAAATGACCGTCAATTGTCCAAAGCGGCCATTTGGAATCGAGCTTACCGACTAGTTAGTTACTAATTATGGCGAACTTTTACCCAGACTGGCAGTCATAGGGTTGAACTTCTACACCTTCGATTCTTAGCCAATATTTACTCACGACTACGGGCTCTACAAATACTCCAGGATCAGTGACAGTCATCGTGTAGTTCAAACGTTTCCCGTCTGCTGTAAGGGTAAACTTTTCCACATAGACTGCATCTTCACGGTTTTGAACACCTGTCATGTCAACGTACGGCCAACTGCTCTTCACAGTGGTAACAACCAGAGAGTTGTCTTCCCACTTGCCAAACGAGTGACCCATTACGTCGGCGGTGAGGTCTGCTGCATCTACGGTCTCGCTCATCTTAATCTCGCGTACTGCATCGCCCTCTTCCATGCGAACCGTAATAACCTCACCATTGTCGACCAACTCCATTGGGTATGGTTGTTCCATGATTGTCGGCATTCCCTTGTGTACACACTCACCTTTGAAGATTGGGTTATCGTAGAGCTGGTAGCCGGCCCGTGCAGAAATAGCGGCCTCAGTAAGCTCAAAAGCGTAACCGTCAAACATTAATATTTCCCGAATACTGGCAAGACTCGTACTCCAGGTATCGAAGATGCTGTTGGTAGCTCCTTGGGGTGGTGCATCCATATCAGCTTCGGTGACCATCCAATTACCTTCATCACCAGTGAGGTCGCTGGACCAACGCGGTTCGTTGCCTGGCATGAGCACAATCTCAGTGCCATCTGAGATAAGTATATTGATCACAAATATATCTGCTCCGCCACCTTTTCCCGGCCAACCAGCCATTCGTACCTGATCACCAACATTTACTGAATCCCGTGTTAGATTCATTCGATTTAGTATGCTGACCGAGTTCGCCTCGACCTGCCACACTCGCATGCTTCCATCTGCCTCCTGTGACCGCAACTCAAACGATGCGTGTGGATTCCGCCAGACCATTTTCGTGATTTCACCCTCGATCTCAATTGTTTGCGTTGGGTCAAAGAATAAAAACGGCGAATGATGTGCAACCGCTGCCGTCGACAATAAAGAAAAGATAAGCCCAAAAGCTAGATTAGATAGTTTCATATAATTTTGTAGTTTAAAGGTTCAAGAATACAACCAAAGTAGAAGCAATATAAAGCATATGTTTATTCATCGAATGTCCGTTAATTGGCTCAAGCGGCCATATGAATACGCGATTAAAAGCGATATTTAACACCCATATTCAACACTTGGGTCTCATAATAGTTTTCGTAAATGGCCTTGAATCCATCACCATTTATATTTTGTTTGAGACCAAAATCATTAAGCACATCGGAAAACGAGAAATTAAACTCTCCACGACCTTCAAAAATAGGTTTTTTTAGACCAATATCCAAAGAAGAACGAGCAGCCTGAGTGCCCTGATTGATAGCTCGATCGGCGTAGTATATATATGAGATTTGCGCTTCCATATCCCAAGGCAGACTAATCTGATTGCTGATCTTAAAGTCCCATGTGGATTGATCTGCAGCAGCAATACTTAAGTTTCGCTCGACAGGAAATAGTATTGTGACATCGTGTTGATCAATCGCGATGTTATACCAATTAAAGTTCCCACTAACTCTCCAGTTTTCCGTGATGTCTTGAGTAAAAATCAGTTCTACTCCTGTGTGTCTCGCATCTCCGGTGTTTTGGTAAATTCGGTTGACGATATCGTAATCTGGGTTACTCGTATCTGAGGCGAATATTCGTGAAAATGAGTTGGTGATATCGCGATAATAAAGAGATGTAATGAGCGAGCCGCTGTCCCAAAGACGCTCGTAGGCTAGCTCATAATTGTTAGTAAATTGTGGTCGTAAGTAAGGGTTTCCTACTTTCAAAAGTTCAGGATCATCGTACTTAGCAAATATGCGTAATTCTGGTTCGCCTGGTCGATCTACCCGACGATTCGTGTATACAGCCAATCGATTTTCATCGTTGATATACCAAGTAGCCCTAACGTTCGGATACACTTCAAAATAGTCGTACGCATCGTTTTCGTCATAATAAATATTCTCTGGCGAGAACTCATAGGCAACATCAGTTTGCTCGAGCCTTACCCCAGCTTCAATATCGAAACTAGAAGCTTCGTAAACATAATTTGCGTACCCCGCATATATATTCTCATCCCACTCAGAGAAGTCGCCTAATCCTTCGTAAATAACAGACCGCTCTCCAGGTTCGAATATATAGCTTACCGGAATCCATCGTTTCTGATACTTAACCCCAGCTTCCATACGGCCATTGGCCAGAGGGCGGGTATAATCTAATTGAACTGGTAGCGTATATTCAGTGGCATCGAGGAACGTAGCATCGGTACCGACTCTTACTGGAGACACTTCATTTAGAAAATAAGATTCATCTTCCCAGCCACGAGTAAACTCGATTCTACTATCGAGCTCATGGCCGGCTTCTGCGAACGAATACTTATGACTCAGACTGATGTTTGCAAACCCTGTGACCTCTTCTTCTCGCCAGAACCAAAAGCGATTGCGAGTTCCCGTGGCACGGTCAATAAAAGGAACCTCGGCATTATCTTCGTGTCTCTCTCGATCATATACGCCCGATAGTGAAACACTATTACTATCGTTGAGCACCCAATCGGCACCTGCTTTAACGATATAATGGATTTGCTCACGATTTTCCGGTACCTGCGAATCAATGATACGGCCATCGTCATAGAAGCGAGAAGTAAACTCATTATTCGGTAGCCGCTCCTGAAACAATACCTCGGCTTGTAAGAAATATATTGCCTTATCAGTGTTGTAATTAAGATTCATGTTAGGTTGAATCTTGGGGTTCGACGAAAAACTTCCTAAATCAGTCGGTAAATCCTCACGACGCTTTGATAATGCCCCGACCCCGACAGTCATTCCAAAATCGCCAGTAAAACCCAATTTTTCTTCTTTTTTATAAACAATGTTAATAATGCCAGCCATCCCAGCAGCATCGTAACGTGCAGAAGGGTTGTTGATAATTTCAATCGATTCTGCGTTTGCCGATGGAATACTATCTAACCCTTTCTGATTGCCATAGCCGGTCAATGCAGACGGTTTCCCATCAATCAAAATAACTACGCGATCACTCCCTCTCAATGTGACTTTCCCATCTTGCTCTACTGCAACTCCGGGTAGCCCCTTCATCGCATCAAGCATCGATCCACCGGATTGCGCTACATTGTCACTGAGATTGAAAACACGAGCGCCTAAACTAACACCGCCAGTATTAGCAACACCAGTAACCACTAACTCTTCAATATTCTCTTGTGATCGAATTAGAGTTATATCGCCTAAGTCATAGATAGTGTTTTTGATGCCAATCAACAACTCAGTTGAATCGGTTTGATATCCCGGCGCTGAGTAGTCAACTATGTACTCGTCAGATGCTAAGCCGCGTAGGATAAACCGTCCCTCAGTATCAGTTATAGCCCCAGTGACAATTTCATCATTTTCCGCTGTTCGTACGGTAATTGCGACATCACCTAATCCCTCATCAACGACTAGGACGCGCCCAGAAACAGTGACGTCAGATTGCGCGACGGCATTGCCGATGAAACTAAAAAGTACTAAAAAACGAAGAATATTTTTCATGTCAAGATGCCCAAAATTATCCATTAGCAATTAAATAACAGTCTTGTTGTTCGCAACCAGAATGCTCTTCCATTCAGGACAACCTCAAGATTCCTTTCTACGCTACATAGAATAACGCAGATTACTTTCTACCAGTGTAAACTTCTGTAACTTGTAAGCCGTAAGATTGATTACCCGATTGGTCATCGCCGAAGAAGGGATGAAGGAATCCCTGCACTCCTAGACAAGTTTGATAGGAACCTGGCAACGCAGTTCTCAGAGCAACAATCGAAGCAAATTATAGATGCATGCAGTACTCAGCAGCACTTAGAGTCGATGTCGGTAAATGAGTTTTCGGACTTGTGGGTAAACTAGTCTGGCCGTGACTTACTTTGATACTCAACTCGAAGATAAATTCGATCTAAGTAAAACCCGAATTTACACGTCAGGTACGCAGGCCTTTGTGTGCCTGTGTCTGATGCAAGCTACTCGGGATAGCGATGCAGGACTTAATACGGGCGATTACATCACTTTGTAAATATTAAATTTGCGAGTAGCATAAACGTTTAAGCTTTTTTCTTACGAGAGTTTTAGCGTAGTGAGGTTAGGTAGCATTACACTTAGTTTGAGGTGTAATAATCATATAGAGTGTTAGTGGGGGGGGTAGGGCAAGATGTTTAGTTTACGCACTGTCAGTAGAATTCAGGGGCAGTACCTGTTGTGGTCAGTCGTTGCACTGGCATTGACGGTTGTCGGCCCGGCGGATGCTCACCATGGTGCAGCAGCTCATTACAACTTTGACGACCTCGTAGAAATTGAAGGTGTTGTCACCCGGGTACAGTTTGTAAATCCTCACGCCGTTGTGCACCTGGAAGTTGCAAGCCCTAATGGAGGACTAACACCCTGGCGTTGTGAAATGTCTGGTGCCACTCAATTGGCTCGGCGTGGCTGGACAAAAGATTTGTTGGTAGCTGGGCATTTCGTGCAAATTATTGGCGCACGTGCGCGCCGAGAGACGAATGCCTGCGCGATGGAGTCGATAGTGCTTGCGGATGGACGATATGTAGAGAACGACAATAATATTGAGGGGATCGTGGTTCCGGAAACCGTAGCGAGTTCGAATGTGATTGCTAAGCGTCCGAATTATTTAGATAACGGCCAACCTAATATTAGTGGCCCTTGGGTTTCTCAAACGGGAACGACCACGGGCGGTGAGGTCACTAGTGGACCGCCTGAGCCGACACCAGCGGGTTTGACTGCAGCCGAGCACTTTGACTTCAGGTTTGACAACCCTGTGATTCGCTGCGAGAGCGGAAACATTATCTCTGATTGGTACAGGCAATCACATGTAAACGATATTCAGCAATCTGCTGATTATGTACAGATTCGATACGGATATCTTGATCTTGTCAGGACGATATATCTCGGTGGCGTAACACATCCTGAGAATCTTGCGCTGAGCGTTGCGGGTCATTCCATTGGATGGTGGGATGGTGATGTATTGGAGGTTGATACGGTGGCAATGCGAGCGACGGCCTTACATCCGCGAGATGAGACTATGATTAGTGATGGTGCGCACATTCAGCAGAGATTTTGGTACAACAAGGCCAATCAAACGCTGGTTCGAGACTACACGGTGACAGACCCGCTGTACCTCGCGAAGCCATTTAGTGGGCGGAATGTTTCAGATATTTCGGCACGCCCATATCAGCCTTTTGATTGTGTGGATTTGACCGGAGACAATAACCGCCGTCAGTAGAACTGATCCGGCCCTTGCGTATAGCCCAAGCCATTGGGAGCCCAAATATATTCCCAGGTCGGGAAAAATTGGTCGATTACTAATTTACTGGGACACAGAGTAAATCCTCACCCACCGTAACCCGTCCACTGTAGTTATCAGCTAGTACTCTCAGGTTAGTGCTCAATACCTCGGGCGATGACGTGCTGATATGGCTAACGACGACATGACCGGCATTTGCTGCTGTTGCCATTTGGCCCCAAACACTTGGTTTGGCGTGTAGCTGAGCCGTTCCCCCAGTAGAGTCTTCGGTCGCCGTCATATGAATTACTAAAACATCAACATCTTCGATGAATTCGATGAAGGAATCATCGGAACCATTTTGATCGCTAGTAAAGACAATACTGTGATCCCCGATATCTACTCTGTAACCAACAGCTGGAACCGTACCGTGAGGGACGCTCCTACCATGTACCAAGATGTCCCCATCACGCCAAACTTCGGTGACGTCGGTACCAGTTACATTCACCGTTAGTGGATCAAGCTCTAGGCGACGGGATATAACATTGAACGCGCCTCCTTCTCCAAACAAGCTGTCCAAGAAACTTTCAAGTGATGGTAACGCTTCGGACCCAGTAGGGCCTGATATTCTAAAACTGCCACCAGATGTCCAGAGCAGCGCTGGAAGTTCTGCCGAGTGATCCGGGTGAAAATGACTAATAGCGACCAAATCAATATCGTCGAAGTTAGCGCCGGATTTATCAAAGGCAAGTTTGGTACCACTGCCAGCATCTATTAAAATTCTGCCCACGCCATCTATCCAAAGTACGTAAGAGGTAGAAGCACGATCGCCGGAGCCATTGGGCCCTCCGGAGCCCAGTATCTGTAATTGCATATTCGATTCATCGGTGGCCGGACACTCAGCCCAAACAGATGTGCTAATAACAAAAGCCATTGAGCAAATTAGGTAACTCGATAGTTTATTCATAGTATTTATCTTTCCCATTTATTGCGGCCTATTGACCAATATTTAGTATCCCGAATTATTCATAAAATACATAAGCGTTGATGGATAGGCAGCTTAAAGTATAGCTTCCATAGATGGCAATAGAGATCCTGAACAATGATTTACTCCATTACACAATTGAGCCTAATTAAAGTGTTTCCAGCTGTTCTACTATCGTTTCCTCTAGATGGAGGTACTTGTTTTTTTGTTACAAATATATACTTTTGATTAGATGCTGAGGTGTTAGGCTTTAGTCAGAAAACCAATCAACAGTTGCAATATAAAGAGTAAAAATAATGACACGATTATCATCGATAAGCCGCCGAAAATTTTTGGCTCAGTCCAGCGCCGTCGCTGCAGCCACTGCTTTGCCGGCTACGTCCTTTGCACAAGAAACCATGCGAACTCGGACTATTCCGGGCACTAACGAGGCCTTACCTGTTGCAGCACTAGGTTCACCAGATGTGTTTTACATCACCCCGGAAGGTGCGACCGATGAGCTGCCAAAAACCCTGGTTCAAACCATGTATGACATGGGTGGGCGTGTAATAGATACGCCTGCCTTTTTTAGACCGGATCCACCCGTTCTCGGCGGTATGATCCAAGAAATGGGTATTCAGGACGATTTGTTCTTGGTTGGAAAAATCACGGTAAATGGTGCTGAAGCTGCCGCTGAACATCTGGATAAAACGATTGCCAATTTGGGTAAGCGACCTTTGGATTTGATGCTGCTGCACAACATGAGAGATGCGGAGAACACGTGGCCAGTGCTTGAAAAAGCTAAAGCAGAAGGCAAGGTTCGCTATATCGGCGCGAGTGAAGCAAGTTTGGTGATTGGCAATGAGGTGCTTGAGAAGTTCATGAAAGACAAAAAGCCTGACTTCATCATGCCGGCATACTCGATTAGTCTGAATGCGGTAGAAGATCGCATTCTTCCGTTAGCCGCAGATATGGGTGTGGGAGTAATTTCAATTGAGTCGTTTAAATTGGGTGAGAACGACGGCGCTTACTTTAGTGTAACGGCAGACAAGGAGCTACCTGAATGGGCTGCAGAATTCGATTGCGAAAGTTGGGCGCAGTTCGCTCTCAAGTACGTTTTATCTAATCCAATTGTTACCTGCACAGCGACAGAGACCAACAAACCGCACCACGTAGTAGACAATATGCGCGCTGGTTATGGAAGGCTTCCCGATCAAGCTATGCGCGAACGCATGCGAACGTACTTCCAAACTTTAATATAGCTAACGCCAGTTAGCTTTTAGGAACACAGATGAAACAGTTGCCTATACCACCGAGTGTGTAGCGCGACTTGTTTCGCATTTTTTGCGCTTTTGTAAGTAGGGTCTTTTTGGGGGGTTAGCCCATGCTTCGCGACGTGATTATTCGTAACTTAACTCTGTTGTTTTCCCTGAGAAAACTCGATAGATAAACACGGTGTAGATGAAGATCGCAGGTACAGCGATTACCGTGCCATAGAATGCAAACTGCAAAGATTCGGTTGAGGCGGCCGCCTCCCAAATCGTCATTTGTCCTAAAACCACATCCGGAAAGATGCTATAGGCTAGACCTAGAGTACACATTACACACAAAACTATTAGTGCTACATAGATTATCCAGCCGAAATCGGCATCCAGCATTTTTGGTGTCCACAGCACCCAAACCACTACGACATATGCTACTAGTGACGCCACTGGTATTGGTAGCAAACCAATCGCTTCAGGTAATGAGAACCACTTCGCCGCAATTGAGGCACTCGCGATTGGCGTTGCGATTGAAATCATAAATAACCCCAATCCTAGCGGTAAAACAAACCATCGAGCCCATTTTGCCGCTAATTTATATAGCTCGCCTTCAGTTTTTACAAGCAACCAGCCTGCACCCAACATGATGTATAACACCGGCAATAGAATCGCGATAGCGATCGAGAAGCCCGTGGCGATAGGCGTTTGAGCTAGCCCCATAACGTATCGACCTAGCATCCAGCCTTGGGCAGATGCAGCCGCGAACGAACCGGCAAAGAAGAGAAAATTCCAGGTTTGCTTATATTCTGTCTTTGCTTTTACACGAAAATCAAAGGCAACCCCACGCAGTGTTAAACCGATAAGCATTATTGTCACGGGCGCATAAAGCGCAGTTAGAACAATTCCATGGGCTTTTGGAAATGCCATTAACAAAACACCAACACCCAATACAATCCATGTTTCATTAGCGTCCCAGAAGGGACCGATCGTAGCAATCATGCGATCTTTATCATTATCTTTTGCCAAGGGTAGAAGCATACCAATGCCTAAGTCATAGCCGTCTAACACCGTATAAACAAACAAGGCAAAGCCCATTACACCAACAAAAAAGATAGGCAACCAATCCATTTCTATGCTCCCTGGGACGTGTCCATTAGTAACGTTTCTTCTTGAGCCATCAAAGATCGAGCTTTTTTAGTCGACATATAACGTAACGTATAAATATACGAAGCCATTAAACCGGTGTACAGCACACCGTATGAAATCAAGGAGATCAACACGGTTTCGGGTGGATGGTCAGCGACAACATCCGCCGACTTTAACAAGCCCGTAACGATCCAGGGCTGACGCCCAATTTCAGTGACATACCAGCCGGCTAAGACAGCTACCCAACCAGAAAAGGTCATTATCGACAGTGCGCGCTGACCGAGCGTCGGTAACTTCGAATGGCGCAATAACAAGAATGCGCAGGCCCATGAAACCAGCAGCATTAGCATGCCGGTTCCAACCATCACCCGAAACGACCAAAATACCATGCCCACAGGAGGATGCTCACCTCTAAACTCATTCAAGCCTTTTATCTCTCCGTCCATATCATGAACCAGAATCAAGCTTGCTAGTTTTGGTATTTTTACGGCGTAGTGAGTGGTGCGTTCAACCTCGTCAGGAATTCCGAATAAGGTTAGCGGTGCACCTTTTTGTGTATCCCAAACCCCCTCCATCGCAGCTACTTTTGCCGGCTGATATTCCAAGGTATTCAAGCCATGTAAGTCGCCAAGAAAAATTTGAATTGGCGTCAAAACTGCTGCTAGAAATACACCGGTACGAATAACCTTCCATGTTGCTGGGCCGTCTACTTTTTGGCGTGCTCTCCACGAACTTACCCCCGCTACAAAAAATGCACTTGTTAATAAAGATGCGACGAGCATGTGAGCCAGTCGATAGGGCATCGATGGATTAAATATAATCTCTCGCCAGCTTTCGATCTGAACTATACCGTCTTGTACGCTGTAGCCAACGGGAGTTTGCATCCAGGAATTTAGGCTAATAATCCAGAACGCAGATATGGTCGTACCTATAGCAACCATAAACGTCGAAAACAAATGTACGCGGTTTGAGACCTTATTCTTGCCGAATAACATGATAGCTAAAAAAGACGCTTCCAGAAAAAAGGCGGTCATAACTTCATAGCCCAACAGGGGGCCAGCGACGTTGCCGGCTTTTTCCATAAACCCAGGCCAATTGGTACCAAATTGAAAACTCATGGTGATGCCGGTAACCACGCCAATCGCAAAGGTCAGGGCAAATATTTTGATCCAAAAGTAATACGCGTATTCCCATTCCTGGTCTTGCGTAAAGGTAAAACACATACGGAAAAACAATAAAATCCAGCACAATCCAATCGTTATTGTCGGAAACAGAATGTGGAAACTTATGTTGAGTGCGAACTGTATTCTCGAAAGAATGAACGGATCGAGTTCCAAAGAATTCTCACCTCGAAAGTAGAGTGATGTCGTTTATTACAGTGTTAATCTACACCACTTGTAAGTAGTGTTTAATGACTAATTAATTATATTGAGGAATTGTAGCGCTGGTCTGTTGAGCGCAAGTAAATAACAATGGCGCACTTATGAAGATACTGTTTCTTTTGGCAGCGTTGCTGGAGATCGCCTATGAAGGCCGTGTAACAATATGTCGGTCAATCACTGAATCGCGGGGCTGGATCAAACCTTGATTGGTTTTCTTAATCCGGCGGCCCATCGTGACTCTTTGCCGGACGGCGAAGTCGACACAACTTATCGACGCCTCCGGCTTCAGGTATTTATCGGCATTTTCGTCGGCTACGCTGGCTACTACTTGGTGAGAAGAAATTTCTCACTTGCAATGCCCTATCTGATTGAGCAGGGGTATTCGAAAACCGACCTGGGTTTGGCTTTATCCGGGGTGTCAATAGCCTACGGTTTATCCAAATTCATCATGGGGAGTGTTTCTGACCGCAGTAACGCGCGCATCTTCATGTCTCTTGGATTGCTTTGTTCAGCCTCTACGATGATTATGATGGGCACGGTGCCGTTTGCTACAGGCTCCGTTGCTATCATGTTTTTGCTATTGCTAGCGAACGGATGGTTTCAAGGCATGGGCTGGCCACCAGCCGGGCGCGTTATGGTTCATTGGTTTTCGACTAATGAGCGTGGCACCAAAATGGCGATCTGGAACGTCGCTCACAATATAGGCGGTGGGATGGTCGGCCTGATTGCAATTTTCGCGATGACTACCTTCGCAGATTGGCACGCAATCCTATATGTGCACGGATTTCTAGCGGTGGCAGTTGCTGCGTTTATTTTCTTATCCGTTCGGGACACGCCGCAATCGGTAGGCCTGCTGGCAATCGAAGCCCATCGCAAGGACTATCCAAAAGTGTTCGAGTACAGCGAAAGCCATGAACGAGAGTTCACGGCGAAAACGATCTTTTTAGAGTACGTGCTCAATAACAAACTTCTGTGGACTATCGCGCTGGCAAATGCCTTCGTCTACTTCGTTCGCTATGGTGTGCTTGATTGGGCACCAACTTACCTGAGCGAAGTGAAGCAGTTTTCCTTCGCAGACTCAGGCTGGGCGTACGCATCTTATGAGTTCGCCGGAATTCCTGGCACTTTGATTTGCGGCTGGTTATCCGACAAAGTATTCAATGGGCGTCGAGCGCCAGTATCAATTCTCTATCTTCTGCTCACGCTAATCTGTGTATTGGTTTACTGGCAAAATCCTGCGGGCCGTCCGAATGTTGATATTGCGATGCTGATTGGTATCGGGTTTTTCATCTACGGACCCGTTATGCTCATAGGTGTGCAAGCTTTGGATCTTGTGCCGAAGAAAGCCGCAGGTACCGCCGCGGGATTTACTGGGCTCTTTGGGTACGTCGGCGGTGCGGTGGCAGCCAATGTGGTAATTGGTATGGTTGTAGATTCGGCGGGCTGGGATGCCGGTTTCGTGTTGATCTCAGCAGCCTGTGTATTGGCGATAATCCTAATTTCATTTACCTGGCGCTCCGAGGTAATAAAGCCGACATAAGCAGCCACTAAGAAATAGTAGTCTTAAGCTATAATAGTCATACAGAAGAAAGTTGAATCTCGTGCCCCACGATCAGCATAAGAGCACGTCACCTTTCTAGAACCTCACATCGATTACCTTTTGGAGACCAGAATGAATTTTAAAAAAGTTACATGTACCTTGGCCTTGGCATTCTTTACCCTTGTTACTTTTTCTGCCAGTGCTCAAGAAGATATTCAAGCACTAGCTAATAAGTGGTCAACAGCCTACAACGCATTTGATGCTGAGGGACTGGGTAAACTTTATACTGAAAATGCGCACCTTTACCTGCGCGGTACGCCAATGATTATAGGCAGAAAACCAATAGAAGAGTTTTGGGCGGGTGACTTTACTATTGATAACCCGTTGACCACCTTAAATGCGACCGACAGCATCATGGGGTACGACATGATGTTGGTGCGCGGTAATTATGAAGTTACCGGAAGAGATTCGGGCGAGACCTTAGGTTCAGGGAACTTTACACATATCTGGCACAATGTCGATGGACAGTGGATGCTTGATCAGGACTTATGGAATTAGTTGCGCAAAGAGCCGGCTAAAGGGGTTCTAGCTAAGTTGGGCGGGTTAGACTCCATTGCAAGGATATTGATTCCGCTCATGAAGAATTCGCTTTTGATTAGTCGGTATATTCTTTTTTATACTGGGTCGCTAAATCGTTAAGGAGTTTATAAGCTGGGAGTTGTTACTTCTTCAATTGCGTTTCTACTCAATAAAGTTCGGATAAGGGAATCAACTTCCCCTGCAATTTGTGCATGAGGTTGATTCATTAGTTCTGCTATTTCGTCGACTGTTTCACTGATCGTCCAGCCCTCGTCTAATAACTCGATAATAATTCGTGCCGAATTGTTTAGGTGAATAGGACCTTCTGGCATGCCTGTCAAAAAGTGGCTCTTCGGCTGCATGTTTATCCTGACGTTTTTACTTAGTTCATATCTACGGGGTCGAAACTCATCGTGCTGCGCAGCCAAATGAGTTTCTACATAGCGATACATTTTGTAAAGCTTGTGTTCTATATCTGTACCTTTTCCACAAAAATGTACGAACTTCCCGTTCTGCCGCTGTGGTTCACCTGGTTTTACATAGGCAAGATCGTAGTTCGTACTATTTATAATAAGCTGGTTTAGTTTGCCGTGAATGGGGAAGTAGTGATTAAAGGAAGCTTGATCCCAGGATGAAGATTCTGGTGAATTTAGCGCGATTCGTAGCACCTCATCAAAGTCGTTCGCCATCCTTTTTGAAGGGCGAAAAAGGTAGAACCCAGAGTTGAATGGATAAATTTTATTTGATTCCAGCGCTGCTAATTGTTGATCGTCGAAGTACTTGCCATAAATCCCCCAAAAAGGGCTTTTGAAGTTACTTATGTCACCCTCTTTGCAAACGTAAAGCGTGTCACGATTCAATTGCTCGGAAAAAAATTGGCCGATGTCTGCATCTGCAATAACATCTGCATCAAGGTACACAATTTGGTCATACCCCCATACTGTCTTGTCTTCTAATACCTTCAAGCGCCTTGCCGCCACGTCAAGCTCTGATTCGTAGTTAGGAAACACTCTACAATTAAAGCCATTTTTTGAGAGCAGAGGAACGAGTTTTTCGTCACACAAAGCAAGTAGATCAAAGCCTACACTTGAAGTTTTTTTAAGTGATTTAGCAGATAGAATTGCAGCGTCGGCGCACGCCTTATTACCGCCAATCGTATAATAAACCAGAAATTCTGGTTTATTGGGCGTAGCATTTGGAGGCGTTTTGATTGAAACAAATGTATCTATATCAGACTTTAAGTTTCCTTCATTTGAACTTTTTGTTGTCAGCCAATCAGAATGGACAATGACTTGATCGTTGGATGTGCAAGCGGCTAACTGAGTTCCATCTCCGCTAAAGCCGACGCCTTTTACTTCATTTCCTAAGCTTCTGATGCTGGGTAACCTGAGGATCATATCTTTTGGCGCAGCAGTGGATTGCCATTGATATAGATCAATTTCACTTTTCTCTGATGAGGTCGCAAAATATTGATTGTCAGGATGAAAACCAATAGAGTGCAGACAGGAACCACTTGTCTCAAACATAACAATAGGAGTTGGGTAGATACCCATATGGGAGTTCGGATGGGTTTTGAATACCGAGATTCCATGATTACCTTGAGCATTCTCTGTTAAATAATATCGTTTGTGTAGAACAACTAGAAAGCGTCCATCTGGTGAGAAGCTTAGTCCGTGGGGTGCCGCCATGCCAAAACGTAAAAGCTCCTGTTCACTAATTATTTGTTCAGGTTCTATGTTCAGAGCGCTAGCGGAAACCAATTCAGGAACTTTAAATATCGAAATTCCACCAGTTTGTCGATTGGCGACGGCAAGCTGCTGGCCGCGAGGGTCAAAACTTACTGAGGCTGGATAGCTTAGATTAGTTTTACTACCCTTAATAAAAACCTTCTGGTTATTATCGAATAGAGGTTGTTGTTGCTCGCTTTTGTGAAATATTGATAAGGAGTGACCTTCTCTTGCGATTGCAGCGAGCATAGTGCCACACGGAGAAAAGTCTAGATCATGGACATAATGCAGGCATGCGTTTTTTATAGTTAGGTAAGGTTCACTTTCAATCCTCGGCTCGAAATTGTTCCGATTTATATAGACCGAAATTGAATCGTCACCAGAGTTCGCAATCGCGGCGTATTTATTACTAGGAGAGTAGCAGATGCCTTCTGGTCTATTTAGCCCACAAGAATTTCCAGCGAAAATTTGATCAACCGTGGGGTCTTCGACAGTCTGTTGGGTGCTATCGTTCTTCGATGTATTCAATGCTAATCTACTTGGGTTGGGGTTGTAATCCAATATATTCGATCAAGAATACTTGTGGAAAATCTGTTGAAATTGAGAATTCACTCTTAGAATCTAGAAAGTTCGCACCTATATTTAAACCCGAACTACAAAAAGGTTATAGATATCTGTAGGGGATTTCTATTTGGATCAAGGATTGTCTCATTTTATGTTTATATCTATATCCGACACGTGCATGTTCGAAGTAATTTTAAACAAATTTCTCCAATTCATACATTCTGTTGCTGGCCATGCCAGCGATAGGTCATTCCTGTTCTGGTCGTGTTAACTGTGGATATTCAACCCCGAGCTGCTCAAGATAGCTGTCGAATTCTGACGGGTCGTAATACAAACCCCTCAATCGTTCTTTGAACTCTGCCATTACATCCGCATTTTTCTCAATTGCTGGAAGGTCTTCATCCGAAATGAACGGAACGTAGCTTTCATTAGCTGTTTGTTCCTCGCGAAAGTACTCCCAACTCGCTTCCAGTAAAGATTCGTTCTGTACAAGATCTAGCAACGTTGCCGCCACAACTTTCGCGCCTGCTGCCGCACCCTTGTGAGCGACAGGCGTTGCCATTGCGATTGCACTTGACCAGTGGTGACCCTGGCGGCCAGCAATATTCGATGGGTATCTCAGCGTGACGGTCGGCACGTTCCACGAGACATCGCCTATATCGTCGGAGCCGCCTGATCGTGGTTCATCGAGCGGTATTTCGATGTCTTCAATTTCAGTTTTTAGACCCGTTATCTCTTCAGCTTCCATAAATTCTTGAAACGCGCGTGCAAATTCTTGATCGTCATCTGACCATTCCGGCATCCCGATCGCGCGCATATTTTTGTGCATCGCGAGCGCGATGGGTTTATTGAAATGCCGTGGATAAGCTGCACCGATGATGCGCCGAGATAAGCTTGTATCTGTCATTAAGGCGGCGCCTTCAGCCGTCCGGTGTAAGGTGTCGAAGTTCTCTCGAATTTTTTCGGCGGTTAGCTCGCGTATAAAATACCAAACCGATGCAGCTGACGGAACAACATTTGGCTGATCACCACCGTCTGTGATCACGTAATGTGAACGTTGTACGGGCCGAAGATGCTCGCGCCGAAAATTCCAGGCTATGTTCATAAGTTCGACCGCATCGAGCGCACTACGGCCTTGCCATGGACCGCCTGCGCCATGGGCAGCCACACCTTCAAACGAGTATTCAACCGAGACCAGGCCGGTTCCCGGCGCCTGTCCGTATCCAACAGCCATTGAATCGCTCACGTGGGTGAATATCACCGCATCGACGTTGTCGTAGAGGCCATCTCGCGCAAACCATGCTTTTGTTGCCAGCAGTTCTTCAGCAATTCCAGGCCAGATAATAACGGTTCCACTCAGCTGTTCCCGCTCAAGAATTTCTTTCACTGCCAGTGCTGCAACAATATTGACGGCCTGCCCAGAATTATGCCCCTCACCATGTCCCGGCGCGCCCTCGATTAAGGGCTGTCGATAAACTACGCCTGGCATTTGCGATGATTTCGGGATCCCGTCAACATCGGAGCCCAATGCGATGACAGGCTTGCCGCTTCCCCAACTTGCCCACCATGCGCTAGGAATACCGGCAATGCCGCGCTTAACATCGAATCCATTTCGTTCGAGCAGCTCGCCTAGGTATCGTTGAGTTTCAAACTCTTGAAAGCCGAGTTCGGAAAACGAAAACAAACTATCAATGATCTCTTGCGTAAGCTTCTCATTCTGATTGATCCGTTCTACGGCTTCAGCCTGTAGGCGCGAAAGGGTCGGTATGGGTACTTCTTGTTCTGACGCAGCCTCTTGTGCTGAAACAATCGCTTGGGTCGAAGCCGCAATTAGGATTAAGGTGAACACTAATATTTTCACTATTTTTCCTCAGTATTATTGCCGGGTCAGGTCGATGATGATTGTGATCGTTGGGTGACGTATTTCACAAAACGTTCGCTAAGTACCAGGGTTCTAAGCGAGTGGATTGCATGAGTTTTTCATTAAGTGACGGCTGATGATCATTGTCATGAGTATAGGAAGTATAAAGCATATCCGTTATTGATCGAATGACCTGGAATTACCTAAGTCGCAACGCTCAATCGTTTTGAAAATATAACTGTCCTGTTTCAAACATAGTTATCAACAGTTTTCGGCTATGGCTCAATTCGAGCCATTCGGTGAAGTCCTCAGCGCTAAACGTCGTCTGACCACAAAGTAATTTTGCAAGCGCTGTGTAGCGGTTATCTAACTGCCAACATTGACCGTTGCAAAAAAACTTCGTCTGATCGCTCCCGAGAATATAGGCAAAACGCGTGGCGGAGTCCCTGAACACGGAATGTCCAGCCAGTATTTTCTCTGTTAGGCCCTGTTCTGTTTCTATGATTCCATCAGTTTCATGCTCATATTTAGCCTGAGTCATATACTGACCAAACCAGTCTTGTAAGGCATCGTGGTCATCTACAGCCTTCACAATAAGACCCTGGAGTTGGTCAATCACGTGATGGCTAATTTCGCCTGGGTTATCCTGCAACTTTGGATTTAGATCTTGAAAGCGTTGTTGTGATATTACGCCCTGGCCAAGTTGTTCAGCATACTCTGCGATAATATCTGCCATTGCTGGTGCCCGAAAGCCTATAGAGCAAGTAATACAGTTATTGTCTTTGGCAATCCCCCAATGACTGTAACGCGGGGGGATGTACAAAATGTCACCGGGACTAAGTACAAAGCGTTGTTGGCACTCAAAATTGTCGAGCAACATTAAATCGGGGTGATCGAGCAGCGGATTACTTTCTCCGCATAGTTGGCCGAGCTGCCATTCACGCTGGCCTCTGGTCTGCACCAAAAATACGTCGTAGTTATCAAAGTGCGGGCCGACGCTCCCTCCCTTGGTGGCGTAGCTGACCATAATGTCATCGAGTCGCCAATTGGGAATAAAGCGAAACTTGTCCATGAGTTGGGCTATTTTGGGGCTGACGTGATCGACCGCCTGAACCAGCAGAGTCCAGTGACTTCTGGGGAGCTGACTCATATCGCTTTCAGAAAAAGGACCGTGGCGTAGATACCATTTTTTTTGCTGAAAACTGACCAGACGCGATTCTATCTCGGCTTCACAGGCTAGGCCCGCAAGTTCATCAGGGCTGATTAGCGTTTCAGTATTACCCAACGCCTGGTGAATCAGCAGTGGCTTTTTTTGCCAGTAGGTGCGAAGGAAATCCTCTGGGTCAAAATTGTCTAAACTGGCCATAGATTGAATACAGCAGGTTGCTGATAAATGCCGCTAGTGGGTCATTGAATAGATGATGTAGTTAACTGCAAACCGATAAGCCATAGCGGTCATTTCCGCAGGATAGTAGGGGCTGCCCGCATGCTCCCAAGCGTCGCCCATATCCATATTGAAATTGATGGCAACTATTAACCGATCCTTATCGTCATAAATACCGCGCCACTGTGGTTCTGAGCCAAATCGTATTCCATTCATCCCGGGTATTTGAGTACTCTTATCGACATCGAACACCACGTGCATAACCGGATCATCTTCGTCGATTTCGACAATGGGGCGATCAGGAAAGACTCGTTGCATGGATTGAACAAAAATTTGCCATTCATATTCGCCCCAGAAGTCATCAACCATAAGGAAACCACCTCGGTTTAGATACTCCCTTAGCTGGGCTGCCTCTTTAGTACTTAAAGACCATTGCCCGACCTCTGCTGCATAGAGCCAGGGAAAGTCGAAAATTTGATCATCCTCCAGAGAGATCAGCCGGCCACCATGTCCATAGTAGTCGACCAGTTCTCCCTCTATGCGCGTCATTCTGTTGACGCCATCCATAAGGTAGTACTCTGCATCTGGATAATCAGTCATCCAGGCACCACCGCGCCTGCCGCGACGGCTGCCTGGTGCATTAGAATACATGAGTCGCGCGAAATGAAATTCAGCCGTGGGGGCGCCGCCAAATCTGGAATCTGGCGTTTGAGCGTTTACTAAACTCGAACACAAACCGAACAATAGAATCAGGCACGCAGGCACTGTATAAGCGGGTACTGCTCTTTTTCTACGGTGCTTAGATAAGTGTAATTTCATCCGTTTTGCAATCGTTTTATAAAGCCGCCTAATTATTAAGGCTAGTCTCGGCGATAAAATCCATAACTTCCTCCAAAAACATATTGTCCTGAGTGCCAATCGCGGACAGGGGTGATATGTGATTGTGGCCAGCAAGATATCTTGTTCTTGGGTTCATGCCAGCGACATTAACCATTTCATTCAATAGAAATGCAAACCCCTTATCGATCGCCACGGGATCAAATTCCGTATGAGTCATTAACACGGGGATATCAGTGCGCTTAATGTTACCTGCAAACGAAATATCGCCCCAAGTTGCTTTGTCTTCGCCCCAATATGAAATATGAGCTTCGGATTCATCAGCCGTTTCTACAAGAAAAGGTCCTGAGGCAAAAACAGCCCCAGCGATTGCAGGCGTTTCGGCAGGTAGAAGATCCGGACGGAATAGGTAGCCGGCAACATGAAAGGCACCCGCAGATTCACCAAGAATAAAAACTTGATCCGGGTTGCCACCGTATTCCTTAATGTTTTCGTGCACCCATTTTACCGCTGCGCCAACATCAAGCGCTCCCGCTGGCCATTGAGTATCCGGCGCTAACCGATAAGTTGCATTGACTCCTATGATTCCCATGGCGGCGAACGTTTTTGGAATATTTGGATTCATGGTTTTATCGCCCCCGGTAAAACCGCCTCCATGAATGTAGATTAGAACTGGCGCACCACTGAAATACCTACGTTTTTTACTCGTATAAACGTCTAGTTTTTGACGTTCATTGCTTCCATAAGCGATATCTGTTTCGATAATAAATTCGTCTTCATCATAAAAATGAGCTTGGTCGGCATAGAGATCTAAGGTGCCTTTTAAAATCTCCCGGTTCAAACCTTTGCCGAGATTTTTGATGCCAGCGGCAATTGCCTTCGGCATACCACTCCGCAATGTATTCATTGTAGCTGGACCAAGTTCATCTACGGCAGCCCAACGCCATTGTTGCCGTTCGGATAATTCGTCTTTGCAGTTTTCCAAGTTTATCCCCCGATAGTAATATTCTGGCATGACCATCGGAGTGGTACTTGGAAGCACTGCATCCGCAGAGGCCGTAAGACACATTGAGAGATTTGATTTGAGTTTTATCTCACCGGTATCTTCAAGTTGCCACTTTTGCAATGGAGAGTTTTCACAGGCTTTAAAATATAAATCGCTGCCTAATTCAGCTGTTTCTGCTTCTACGCACAGGTCTAGCACCGACAAAAATAACAGATCATTATCGCTACCGGACCAGGAAAGCTGTTGATCTCTATTATCTACGCCAAACTTGCAAGTATGAGCTTGCACGGGCCTTTCAATCCTGGCTCTATCTGCACTACCAAAGACATCTACGCATAAACCCCGCGGGTCTCCAAAGTCAGCAGTAACGCGCAGCAATGTCGCATCTTGAACCTGAGCCTGTGCAGGAGAAATAATAGAAAACAACATGACCAGTCCGGTCAACAATGTAGAAAGAAAAGGAGATCGTTTCATAATATTTCTCATAAAATATTCCGGTTTGAATAGTTAAAAAGGTTTACTAGTTTACGTACGGCTCAAATTAAACAGAAAACCACTAAGCTAGCAATAGTTCACATTTACGCCTGATTACACTATAAGCCTGAAAATACTGAATAATGAACGAATTGGCGATATCAATCGGGTCTGAACCCAATGCTTCGTTTGGTTCTATATTTTACGGTGCTCCTTCGCTATAAGTTTTAACACCTTTGGGGATTATTTCCCATGTTGCTTTAGAGTCGACAAAAATATGATAGCCAACTTCGACGTCAGGGCTACCGTTGAGACAGCCCAATGTAACACCATGGATTGAGCCCTTATAAGTACCACACAATGTGGAGGCGCACTTACCACAAAACTGTAAGCCAAAGCCCGGTTGTGATTCATAGCTGGAAAGCAACTCTTCGCCTCGTAACCATTTAAACTCCTCAGGCTTTACTAGCGCGTAAGACGACGCTTGTGAGCTAAACGCTTTTCGACAACGAGAGCAGTGGCAAGATCTGGCATCTTTTAGGGTGCCTTCGATTTTATACTTAACACTTCCACAAAAGCATTCACCACTTACCGGCATATTTTCTCCTCATGGTTATCGTACCTAGCTTCCATTATTTAATACTAGCACTATCTCGTGAGTGACAGCTCTGTGTATACGATGGGTGTTTTGTCCAAATTATCTTACCAACGTGGAATTTCGTTTTTCTAGGTCCTTCATTTCAAATGAGCATATTTTCCTACAACCCACCCTCGTTAATTATCTCTAAATACCTTCGATCACCAATTTGATTTATGACTCTTTTCTTAACTGCATCATCCCAAGCTTTCATCACATGGATTCCGTGCACTAAACAATAATCATCCATCACGATTAACGTTCCTGCATGAGACAAGCGCTTACTATTTTTCAGGTCTAAACTCGGTGTCGGGAGTGAATGACCACCATCAATAAAAATTAGATCAGACTTTGTGTCAGGCGTATGCTTTGGTATTGTTTTGGTTGAGTCGGCTGAAACTAGGGGATGTCTGCCTAGATACATTTTGTCAATATACTTCTTAGCGCAGTAGACATAATCCCAATGCATTATGTCAAAGGAAACGGCTTTTATATCGTCTCGTGTTGAAAGTATGGTATCCGTAGCCGAGCCAGAATTAAAACCAATTTCCATTACTTTCTTTATCTTGGGGTAAACCAACAATAGTGCATGGAAAAATATTCTTTGTTCCTTAAAGCATCCTCCCTCTTGAATAACGTTGCCATTATTCCGAATATAATCTTCTACACTGATCTATTGTTTTTCCATTTTACTCAAACGTTTTAACAATAAAGCGGTGTAAGCAATGCCCATATCACGGTTCAAATACTCTTTCACAAAATCACTCGCTCGTGCAGCAATATCCGAGCACTGAACGTCATTTTCCCTTGCCCAATTCATTTTTGATTCAAGCCCATCTAACTCACAACTTATATAGTGCTCGTTCTCGTTTAACCAGTGGTGGTACCACTGCATCCATTTGTGTCCGTTCTTAGGTTCAACGTCACCGTAAACCTGAATCATTAGGCTGTTTGATAGGAGTTTCCACCAGCTACCTGCCCAAGAACAGCTGTTTCCATCCATATTCAGCAGATATTTATATGCAATCTGCTCTTCCTCCCCTAACCGCTCCCCGATAATACTCGCCGCTGCAATTGGTTCTGTTGCCGATTCTGAACATTGAGCAAAATTTACAAGTTTCGCATCAACCAATTCCGGTTGCTGTTTCGCCCAAAGACATAATCGTGTCCTGGGAAGTTCCCCCCAATTTTCCTTAATGCTCACTCCCCCGGTCGGAGAACCACGCCAAATTCCGAGATCAGTTTTATTCTGCCATGGATATTTCTGGATAGCAGTCTCGATCCTTTTACTCAGGGCATCATAGCCAGCCATATAATAAAAATCAGGTATGAGGACCATCGATTTACTATCGTTTTGTGCCTTCGAACAGGTTAAAACAGGGAATCTATGCTTGGATTTATACATGCCATCGTCTGCGCTTACGACGAAAGTGCCTTTCAGTGATGGCTCCCGCACTGCGACCTGATGCAAAAACTTGCGAAGAACCTTCGGTCGACCATGCTCGTGCCCATTCCACTCAAACGTTGTATCTCCGTTCTTAATAGTAAAGGCGATAAAGTTGTGTTTCTGAGCAAAAGTCAGCAATTCAGACGGTGACCAGCCGTCACTAGAGCGCCAATATTCTGTCTCGGCATTGACTGCTATATTTAGTGCTGATCTGGCTTCTTTCGATAAATTTTGACTATTTCTCCTTAGGTCGATTACTCCAAGTTTACTAAGTTGGCGAAGTCCGGAAATTACATCGTTCTTGATTTCAGCTTTAGCAATAGGAAATCGTTCGCTCAATTCATAGATGATGTCCGAAACACTTCTTTTTCCATCGCACTCTTGAAAAACAAGTGCGGCGCTAGTATTGCAAAGCACAGTCTTACCTAAAGATTGCGCCTTCAATATTACCCCACCGTTACTTTCCGAAAAAAAATCCCAATCAAACCTTCGTATTGGAATAGAATTTGGGTAGATCTTCCAAAAAAACATAGGGCGCATCTATATGAGGCGTCAGTCGCGGAAAATTAGATAATTAGTTTCACGGATAGCGGCATATAACCCAATAGTTGTAAAATCGATCGCCTTCATTTCTTGTCAATCAGATATATACTCGATTTCAAAGAGATCTAGATTTTGCTTTCCTAGTATTTAGCTTACGTTTCTTCCTTAACAACGATCATTCGTATGACAGCTCCGGGGCCTTGATGCATACCTTCATCGAGGTCGATGATTGTATCTTCGTAGTAAATAATTCGGTGGCCCGAAAAATAGTCTAATAGCTCGTTAGGCTTCGCCAAGTAATCCGGGTTTTTGGGTCCGAAACGATTTGTATCGAGTTGCTGTATCGAAAAGTTCTGCAGGATAAACATTCCGCCAGGCTTCAGTGCATTCATAACGGCGGATAACATGCTGGTATCGTGGTAATAGAAATCCGTAATGAGATCGTATTTTTCAACACCCATCTCATAGCCTTCCTGAATATCGCCTACCTCGGTGTTAATGGTCACACCGCGTTGAGCTGCCAGCGCCGTTGCCTTTTCTAAACCTTTCCGTGAAGCATCCATAGCGGTAACGTCATAACCCTGTTCGGCGAGGTAAACCGCATTGCGTCCTTCGCCTGCCGCGAGGCAAAGCGCTTTGCCCTTGGCTAAACCATCGATATGAGACCGCAAGAACTCAACCGGCTCTGTGCCATAGAGATACATATTTTTGCTGAACATTTCGTCCCATTGCGTACCTGCATCGGTCTGTTGTTCCATGTTCTGGCTTTGCGCGGGGAGGGCAGCAATGAGCATGCTCAGAGCTAGTATTTGTCGTATTTGCACTCGACTATCTCCTAAGAAATTTAATATTCTGATTTAAGTGGACACTAGTATATAACGACCTTTCTTGTAGTCGAACATAGATTTCAGGTCTAGGAGTAAACGGGATTGGGGTAAGACTTAATATCTCCCCAAATCCCGTTCGAGCCGCTAATTATCCTTGGAATACCTGGTAATAGAGCCGACAGCAATTGGTATTGAGGCCGGCCCTTCGGCAACGAAAACAGTGCCGTCGGCGTCCACAGCTACACCTTCGCCGGCCGTAGACTGGTAGCCACGAGTTTCGGTTGGGTATCCTGGAATAAAGGCAACTAGCCGGTCTTCGTTTATTGGGCCGACACGAACACCAGCAATCCAATTAATATGGTTGATTGGACCGGATTCTGAGTCAATTGCGTAGACCATATCGTCATCGGTGATAAATATTCCGCTGACGCGACTAAAGCTATATCGCGACTCCAGATAATTTCCTTCCAGGTCGAATATCTCTAAGCGATGATTTCCGCGATCAGCCACCCAAAGACGATTTTGTGAGTCAATTTCCATTGCATGAGGTGTACGAAACTCACCATGAGCCGTACCAAGCTGTCCCCATTCTTTTATAAAGGAACCATCGGCTGCAAACTTCATTATGCGGGCTGTCTTATTATCTTGCTTGCCCTCTTCTATTGCTGCGAGTGTTGTCATACCTTGTCCAGAATGCCCATCAGATATAAAAATACTGCCATCCGAGGCAACAATTACATCGTTTGGCTGGTTGAAGTGTGCACTGTCGTTACCAGCCTGTCCGGCCACGCCTAAACTCATTAACAGTTCGCCCGCCGGGCTGAACTTATGCACTTGCTGGCCTTTGGTACCATCGGCATTGGAGGCGAAGTCTGTAACCCAAACGTTGCCTTCATGATCTACGTGAATACCATGGGGTGTTGTGAATACCCCAGCACCAAAATTGGCCAGCACTTTGCCTGTATTGCGGTCGAACTTAAAAATAGGATCAACCAGGTTATTGTCGCAATTGACCGGGCCACCGGCAGCACCACCGCCGGCGATAGGTATGCGGGGTACGCCGCCACCACCTGCGGCACAGCGTTCATAAGCCCAGATATTGCCATCGGTGGGATCAATATCAATACCTGCCGTATGACCCCATACACGGTCTGCAGGTAATTCCCCCCACGAGTTGGATACCACGGGGTTGTTGTTCGGAAACCCTTCGCCTGTAATGATATTGCCTGAGGGGTTGCTAGACTGGCCGGACGCGTACCCACTAAACAGTAGTGATGTACCAAGAATTGCAAATAATATTCGATTGATCGACATGGGTTCTGTCCCTTTATTCTATTAAGTAGGTCGACCAGTATAAAGAGTGTTAGGGCGGGTCACCAAACATCGCCACTTACTTGTGCAAATCGGATTTTTTCCGGATTATGTTTGTGTGGCTAGTTCGGGGGCCGGTGTGCTTGTGTTTTCGTCTGTGCCCCACTCGCCTTTTTTGTGAGTGGAAGCAAAAAGTAAGTAGATATTTGGAAGCACAACCAACGTAAAAATGCTCCCTATAAGCATGCCTGCAACGAGGATAATTCCAATGCTATTTCGTGCCTCTGCACCAGCCCCAGAAACTAGAACCAGAGGGAAGTGGCCCATTACCGTTGCACCGGTTGTCATAAGCACAGGGCGCAGCCGAACGGTTGCGGCTTGCCTTATCGCCTCATATTTACTGAGGCCTACCATTTGTAATTGCTTGGCGAACTCAACGATGAGAATCGCGTTTTTGGAGATCAGGCCAACCAAGGTAATGAACCCAATTTGAGAGTAAATGTTGATACTGGTCCAGCCGACAAATGTAAGGATCATCGCGCCGCTGAGCGCGAGGGGTACAGAACCAGCAAGAATTACAATTGGGTCGCGAAAGCTGTTGAATTGCACTGCCAGAACCAGAAAGACAAAAATTAAGGCTAAGCCGAGAACCCCAAACAAGGTGTTGCCTTGTTGGCGTAATTGTCTGGACTCACCGGCATAATCGAGTGTGTAACTGCCGGGTAATATCTCTTGTGTCGATTGCTCCAGAAATGACAATGCTTGTTCTTGACTGACTCCAGGGCGTACGAGTCCATATACTCTAAAGGCATTTTTTTGCTCGAATTTGCGTAGAAACCTTGGTGCGGCTTGTTTTTGCAACGTGGCAATACCGGAAAGCGGTACGCTGTTGCCGTCCGGTGTTAGTATCTCCAAGCTCAGGAGCGCGTCGGGATCCGGCCTGCCGTTGAGCTCGAGCATTGGTATTACTTTATAGGCTTTGCCATCGAGCTCGAATCGATTTACGTAGTTTCCGGACATTAGCAAGCCGATTTGTTGACTGACGTCAGACATGCTCATTCCAAGATCCGCTACCCGGTCACGATTTAAAATAAATTCACCTTGCTGTAGGTCGACCTGTAGGTCCTTGTCAGCAGTTATGAATAGCCCGCTACTAATAGCTCTGTCTCTTAACTGCTCCGCGTACGGCAACATGTCTACTGGGGAATCGCCTGATTGAACGACCAGTTCTACCGGAAAATTACCGGCCGTCGGAAGTGGCGCTGAGAGAATGGGAAATATCTGTAACGCCGGAATTTTTGAAACTTGTTGGTATAGCCCAGGGATCATCTCCTGTACGGAACTCGGACGATCATCGAAGTGATGAAATAGTTGGCCCGCGAACGCTCCACTTGGGGTGACTATTTGCCACATGCTGCGTGCACCTGGAAGGTCAGCGCCAATCTGCACCAGTTGATTGATAGCAGAATCGGTGGACGCCAGTGAAGACTCGGGAGAGGCATTTACCACAAATCTTATAGTGCTTTGATCTTCTATCGGGGCGAGTTCCTGTTGCGAAAACATATACATTGGTGCCAATAGCAAAGTGAAAAATAATGCTATAAAAAGGATTTGCGGACTGCTGTTTAGAGTTTTATCCAGTAACCGCCCATATAGGGATTCGAGTTTTAACAGTGAATTATTAACTTTCAGGGTAAACGGCCCCTCCTTGCCACCCTCAGCACATACGTAGGCACTCATCACGGGCGAAAGCGTTAATGCCATAAACCCAGAAATTACTACCGCAATCGCGAGGGTAAAGGCGAACTCTTTAAACAGCGCCCCAGTAAGCCCAGTTAAAAACCCGATGGGCGCATAGACAGTAGCTAGGGTAAGTGTCATTGCGATTATTGGCGATAGCAGCTGTCGCGAGCTTTGAAGTGCCGCCTGTTTACGATCAAGTCCCTCGCGCATTTTGCGAGATACGTTTTCGACTACAACAATGGCATCGTCAACGACTAAGCCTACGGAAAGAACAATAGCTAATATTGTTAGGATGTTAAGTGAAAACCCCATGGCAGATGTTGCAGCAACTGCGCCTAGCAGTGAGACTGGAATGGTGACCAGCGGGACTAACGCGGTGCGAATAGATCCGACAAATAAAAACACTACGAGTCCTACAAGTAATATGGTTTCAGCTAAAGTAATGAATATTTCTGTAAGCGCCTCGCGCATGTATTGCGTAGCGTCATTCGCGGCGATAACTTCGATCACGTCACCGTAAACGTCATTAATATCTTCTAAGGTTTTATATAGCTCGTTTCCTACGGCTATATCATTGGAGCCCGGTGTGGTATTTATGCCAATGAATACATTGCTATTAAAGTTTTGACGAGCAATATTGTCTCCCTCCTCTTGTCCGAGTTCCACGCGGGCGACGTCTTGCATTCGTACTAGGATTCCATCGTCATCTCGAATAACGATCTTTTGAAAGTCCTCTACTGAGTCCAGAGATGTATTGATCTGTAGATTGACCTGTTGGTTTTTGTTCTCGCTGCGGCCAATGGTGGCGATAACATTGTTTTGCGTTAGAGAACGTTGAACATCTTGGGCGCTGACGCTCATACTGACCATTTTGACTGGATCCAACCAGACTCGCATCGCGGGTAGACGAGCACCCCAGAGATCGAGCGATTTCACATCATCGATCGTGCTAAGAATCGGTAAAATATCGCGTGAAATATAGTCTGAAAGTTCTGAATGAGAGCTACCATCTACTGCTTTAACATCAAGATAGAAAGTAGACGCTGGGCTGTCTGCGCGAATGATCGATATGGATGGATCCTCCGCCGCTTCAGGGAGTATAAATTTAATTTGCTCCAGGCCTGCCGAGAGCTCAGCTAGTGCAGCAGTGCTGTTCTCATTGATGCTTAGCCATACGGTGACGGTGCTCATTCCCGCTGTCGAGGTCGATTCTACATAGTCCACACCAGGTGTTGAGCGAGCAATACTTTCGATTGGCTCCGTCACAAATCCCTGAACAACTTCGGCAGAAGCACCGATATACGGGGTTTGAATAACCAGATTTGAACTTTCAATGGCGGGGAAGTTTATTATCGGCATTGAAGTTGCCGCCTTGGCCCCAACCAGCACAATAGCAATGCACATAACCACCGCGATTATCGGTCGATGTACGAACAGGTCGGTCCAGCGTGCTGTGGACTCGGATTGGATGTTTAGTTTGTCCATTGGTAAGTAGTCAGGGCGCTTACTAGAGTGCCTACTAAAACCTCGATTAGAGTGGCGACACTGGCGATAGGGCATTCACCAATATGCCCTCACGTAGCTTAAAGGACCCGACGGATGCGATGATATCGCCCGCTGTTAATCCATCGAGAACCAGTGCTTGCTGCGCGCGCTCTCCACCAAGTTCTACGTAGGTCTTTCTAGCGCGGTGTGTACCCCGCTGGGTTCCAGGCTCCAAAGGTTCTAATCGGTACACATATGTGCCATTGCTATCGTATCGGATAGCTGTAACTGGCAATACCTGTCCACCTTGTTTTGCGCCTGTTGGCACCTGTGCAACCAGTGCCATGCCGGAAATAAGCAAGCCATCGCTATTTTTAATTTCTGCCCGAAAGCGAACATTTCTCGATGAAGAGTTGGCTACAGAATCTTTCGCAATAATGTGAGCCTCACGCACTCCGGTGTAAAATCCGTCGGCTGAAACTTGGATCAGATCGCCTATGTTCAATTTTGCTAATTGTTGTGGGAGACTAAAATTTACCCATAAAACGTCGCTGATCCCGACCAATGTGGTTAGCAGTTCTCCGGGTGTTAAATATTGACCAACTTCCAGTGAGTGCAAGCCTGCAATTGCATCAAATGGAGATCGAATATTCTTTTTGTTTATTGTCGCTTCGAGCTCACCCGCATCAGCAAGCAGTGAATCGCGAACAGCTTCGGCCTGATCTTTGCTGGATTCAGAAGCTGCCCCTTTTTCTACAACAGAAACCATTCGCCGGTAATCGGTTTCTGCAAGTTTTAGATTCGCTTGAATGGCCGCTAGTTTTGCTTGCTCTTCAATGGTCTCAAGGCTTAGAAATAGCTGTCCTTTTTTTATGGTTTGGCCAGCTCGTACACGGACTTCTGCAACCACGCCGGACAGTTCATTTCTTAACTCAATTGATTGTGTGGCTTGTGTTTCTGCGATCACCTCGATTGATGGTGTCCACACGTCTGCCGTCGCGGTAGCAAACTCCACGGTTTCCATTGGCTCTGGGTACGCGGCGGCTTGTTCTATTGCAGCCGATATTTGTGACGCTTTAATCGCGTATAGAGCAATTACGATAACTAGACAGACGCCTATCGCTAGCCCCCACTTTTTAATAGACACTTTAGTTGCTTTTTATCCTGCGCTTTTTGAGCGCGCGTTTTGTTGCGAGTATCGTATCGATTATAGACCTGATTTGCATTTTTAATGATGTGTTAGACGCAATACATTTACTATCTATAATTACTAGCTTGACCGCGGCCATCGCTGTTGGGTAGATAATTCTTAGGCGGGAAGGCATGCAATGAAAGATGAGGGTGATCCCAGTATCAGGATTTTTCATGACAGATAGATCTTATCAGCCTCCCAATCCGTTACTTAGATTCCCACATCTATCAACAATTTTACCTGCGTTGCTGGGTAGTTCTGAGCAAAATGCATTGGTACGAGACTCCATTAGGTTAACTGATGGAGAGCTGATAACCGTAGATTGGTTGCGTAATGGCTCGGAGGGTCTGCTAATCGTGTTGCCTGGATTGGAAGGCCATTCACGTCGCGTTTATATGACAGCAACGGCGCACCGCTTGAGTAACGCGGGCTGGGACGTATTGTTGCTCAACCATAGGGGGACTGAAGGCGGAACGTTGACCAGGCCTCGCACTTATCACGGAGGTGCAATCGAAGATTTGCGAGATGTCATTGATTACGTGTGTAAAGACCACTCTTGCTACGCAAAAATTGCCGCATGTGGATTTAGTCTTGGGGGCAATATCACCCTTAACTATTTAGGGAACCCCGATATCGACCGGCCTGCGAAGCTTGTTGCAGGGATAGGAATATCTGTACCGTGTGATTTTACTGGTGCGGCGCAAGTGATAAACCAAGGGTTGCCACATTTGATTTACGGCAAGCGCTTTCTACGCGAATTAAAGTCTCGTGTTCGGCGGCATCGTTCGATTTACGAGCAGGGGATTGACTGCAATGCTGCGTTAAAGAGTACAACGTTGTTCGAATTTGATGACCAATTTACAGGACCCTTAAACGGATTTGGAAATGCAGAAAACTACTACCGGCGGGTTAGCTGCCTGCAATATATTTTAAATATAGAAGTGCCAACGCTGTTGGTAAACGCTAGAAATGATCCGTTGCTTTCAGATTCTTGTTTTCCGTTTGAGCATGCCGATCAGAATGCCTATTTTCAAATTGAAGCTCCCCGTTCGGGCGGGCATGTTGGGTTTAGCCATAATTTTTCGTTTTCAGAGTTTTATTACGTGGATCGAATTTGTGAATGGCTAGAGCGTCACTGAAGTTGTTGGTTAGTGCGGTATCTAATGTTTTTTCAATTGGAATGTTCCAGCGCATTTAATCCTGTGGCATCATTCCGCGACGAGATTAAGTATAAATATGTTTCTGCTGGTGAATCAGATTGTGAAACAGAAATCGAAATAGGACGAGAATTATAATGAAAACACGTGCAGCGGTTGCGTTTGGCGCCGGGAAACCCCTTGAAATTGTAGATGTGGATTTAGAAGGGCCGAAGGCCGGTGAGGTTTTGGTTGAAATTAAGGCCACTGGGGTTTGCCATACCGACGCGTTTACTTTGTCGGGCGATGATCCGGAAGGTGAATTTCCCGCTATTCTCGGGCATGAAGGCGCTGGGATTGTTCAAGAAGTGGGCGCTGGTGTTACGTCTGTAAAGCCGGGGGATCACGTGATTCCGCTTTACACGCCAGAGTGTCGTGAGTGTGATTACTGCCTGCACCCCAAAACTAATCTTTGTCAGGCGATTCGCGAAACTCAAGGAAAGGGTGTAATGCCAGATGGCCAAAGTCGTTTTAGTTTGGACGGAAAGCCGCTGCTTCACTATATGGGTTGTTCTACATTTTCAAATTACACCGTGTTACCCGAGATTGCCCTGGCGAAGGTGCGGGATGATGCGCCATTCGATAAAATTTGCTACATCGGTTGTGGTGTAACCACTGGTGTCGGTGCAGTCGCGTTTGATGCAAAAGTTGGGCCGGGCTCTAATGTTGTCGTGTTTGGTTTGGGTGGCATCGGTCTGAACGTAATACAAGGAGCGCGTTTGGTGGGTGCAAATAAAATTATTGGGGTAGATATTAATGAGTCCAAAAAGGGGCTCGCTGAGCAGTTTGGAATGACTGATTTTATCAATCCAAAAGAGGTGGATGATGTGGTTGGCGCAATCGTTGATGCTACCGATGGTGGCGCAGACTACAGCTTTGAATGCATCGGAAATGTTGACACCATGCGTCAGGCGCTTGAGTGTTGTCATAAGGGCTGGGGAGAATCTGTAATTATTGGTGTGGCGGGTGCGGGTAAAGAGATCGCAACTCGGCCATTTCAGCTGGTAACCGGCAGAGTTTGGCGAGGTACTGCTTTTGGTGGTGCCCGTGGCCGTACTGACGTACCTAAGATTGTTGATTGGTATATGGATGGGAAAATTAATATCGATGATTTGATTACACACACAATGCCGCTGGACGACATTAATAATGCGTTCCAGTTGATGCATTCGGGTGAGTCGATTCGATCGGTAGTGCTTTACTAGGTCGAGAGCAGACCTGGTTCAGTCACTAATTAGATAACTATGGCTAACAAGTGCAATGCACTGTGGTGCGCAGCACTTGGGTAGCTGCTTAATTCAGGTAGCCGTTTACGTTATTATTGCTAGTACCAGCCGCGGATGTACTGCTCGTAATCCTGAATTTCGTGATCTTGTTCATCGATTATGGTTTTAACCACGTCCCCGAGACTGATGACTCCTAAAACTTTCCCGTCTTCGATAACCGGCAAATGACGAATACGTTTTTCGGTCATTAAGGCCATGCATTCGTTGACTTGTTCTTGCTGAGTCACGTAGCACACGTCTTTAGTCATCACGTCCGCAACCGGGGTATCTTTAGAGGAGCGATTTTTCAATATTAGTTTGCGCGTATAGTCACGCTCGGAAATTATCCCAGCGACTTTATCTTCGTGCATTACCAGCAGAGCACCGACGTTTTTTTCAGCCATTTTTTGGATTGCTTCATATACCGAGGCTTCAGGATTGATGCTGCATACATCATTTCCTTTTTTAGCTAATAATTGTTCAATTTTCATATTGTTATCTCCCGCGGTTGATGAGTGTTCGCACAACCGTCTCGCTCCAGTGTATATAAAACTGCGAAAATTCTAAATTTGTAAACAAATGGGTGGTTATGGTGAATCCGCTTAACATTTCAAATTTGGTGCGGCACAATCAGCCGACTAAGCAAATTACAGATACGTATCAATCTGATGCATTCATTATTCGGAGAATATATTGATGTTTAACGGGGTAAAAATAAAGAGCCATCTAGCCATGCTTGTTGCAGTTTTTATGGTGACGATCGATTCGACTTCAGCGTATGAGTCTTTTCACGGGCCTACCGAGTTGATTTATTCTGATCCTGATAAGGCGGCTAGCGGCTATCTGATGTTTTCGAATATTCATCCTCTAGAAGAGCATCAATATACCTATCTTGTAGATATAGATGGCAATGTAGTTCACAAGTGGAAAACAATTGCTACCGAGTACGAGGGCCTTGGCTATGCGATGGAAAAGACGGCTCGCTTGACCGAGACGGGGAGCATTATTCAGGGAATAAGCAATGCCGTACATAGATACGATGGAGAGCGCGCCTTGCAGGAGCTCGACTGGGATGGGAATCTGATTTGGGATTTTACTGACCCTCGCGAGGGCTACCGTTACCATCACAATTTCAAAAGGATTTGGAATAAGCACCTTAATGAGTGGACAGTCATCTTTATTTCACAAATGCCTATGACTCAGGAGCAGGCAATTGCTGCTGGTGCCGATCCTGCTGTTGAATGGAATGCCGCCCCGGATGGGGTTGTAGAAGTTGATATGAACGGTAATATAGTTTGGCAATGGTGGTCACTTGATCATGTTGTTCAGGACAAAAATTCAGCCTGGCCAAATTATGGACAACTTTCGGAGAATTTGGGAAAGATTAATCTCAATTGGGGTAAGGGCCTTAGTGGAGATTTTATTCACCAAAACGCACTTGACTATAATCAAGAGCTAGATCAAATCATTGTAAATAATGACTCGATGGGTGAATTCTTAATTGTCGATCATGGTGGTACATTTGTGCGAGGTGATTTCGAGGCGAGTAAGGCATTAGCGGCAGGACCTAAAGGAGATATTTTGTATCGTTGGGGGAACCCAAGCCTGTACAACTCTGGTGAAGCACCAAGCTATAATGCAAGCGGTAACGTTACGTCCGATGGTGATCAAAGACTTTTTCATCATCATGATTCTCAATGGATTAAGGAAGGGTTGCCGGGCGCAGGCAATATCCTTATCTTTCAGAATGGTTCAAGACACCCTGGGCCCCATCAGTCGCAGCTGTTGGAAGTCAATCCTTACAAGGGAACCTATCCAGATACTGAGTACTTATCGGAGATTGAGACGGATGATCCTGCGGCTCAGGTGGTATGGAGTTTTAAGGCGCGTCAGCCTAATAGCTTTAATAGTCACAATATCTCAGGCTTACAACGTTTGCCAAACGGCAATACATTAGCAATAGCCGGTAGGCAAGGGCATGTGATTCAGGTAACACCTTCTGGTGAGGTGGTTTGGGAGTATATTATTCCGGTAATGGCAACCCTGCCAGAAAACCCGCAATTGGAGGATATCTATAAGACCAGAATGTCGGATGCGGATGATAATTCTGCTTTTACTGCGCATTGGGTCTCTCCGGATCATCCGGGTTTAATGGGCAAGGATCTCACACCACAGGGGAAAATCACCGATATTTTGAAGTAATAAATCAATATTAAATCGATAGTAAATGGAATGTGCAAAGTTGTATTGACCCGTTCGACGCAGAGTTATTACTGCTGGATGTAGAGATTAGAGAGAAGGAAAGTTAAGAGTGGAAAAAACTAGCGAAAATAAAGTGTTTGGGGGGCAACAGCTACAGTATAAGCACAGCTCCGATGTGCTTAATTGCGAGATGTCCTTTTCGGTATTTTTACCGCCGCAAGCCGAAGCGGGTTCACTGCCGGTGCTGTACTGGTTGTCAGGATTGACCTGCAACGATCAAAACTTTGTTACTAAAGCGGGCGCACAGCAATACGCGGCTAAATACGGTATCGCTATTGTATGCCCCGACACTAGTCCGCGCGGTAAAGATGTACCTGATGATCCCGAAGAACATTGGGATTTTGGTTTGGGGGCGGGGTTTTACGTGAATGCTACGCAGAAGCCATGGCTTAGAAACTATAAAATGTATGATTACGTAGTTGCTGAATTGCCTGAACTGGTTAATTCAGGTTTCCCGATCGACTCTACACAGGTAGCAATATCTGGGCATTCTATGGGAGGACATGGAGCATTAACGATTGCCTTAAATAATCCTGAGATTTATAAGTCAGTCTCAGCGTTTTCACCGATAGTTGCGCCAAGTCAGGTTCCTTGGGGGAACAAAGCTCTGGGTAATTATCTCGGGTCGAATAAAGCTGCTTGGAAAAAGCATGATACTTGTGAGTTAGTGGCTCGGGCTTCGCAACACCTTCCGGTATTAATTGATCAGGGAGATGCAGATAGCTTTCTTGAGGAGCAGTTACGAACAGAATTGTTACAAGCGGCTGCTGAACAAGCGGGCTACCCGATGACTATCCGGATGCAATCCGGTTATGACCACAGCTATTTTTTTATAGCGAGCTTTATTGAAGAGCATATTGCTTTTCACGCAGAGGCTTTAAACGTTTAACTCAGTCAGCTAGTTGGGTAGAGCTGGGGCAGTGCGTCGCTTCGTTTAGACTCAGTATTGTTTGCTTGCAGGCGTAAATATTGCAGACCTTGTTTGATTGCGTTTCTATCAAGTGCAGCATCTGCACCTGAATATATACTCCGATCAAGTTGCCGCAGTGCATTTGTGAATTCTATTGATTTGATTTTTGTAGCCAATATATCGATGCTATGGCGACGTTGGCTTGGGTAGGCAGCCTGACTCCAATTTAAAATGGCTGTCCGAATCTGCTTTGCATTTGCCGAATCGATAGTTTTGGCTAATTTACCCCAGGCTTGCCGTTCGCTTTGTGAATTATTCAATTCGTTCGGGTGGCTAGTGGCCTTACTAACGGTAGGGCGTTTATATAGAAACCAGGCCTGAATTAGAGTGATTCCCAGTAGAGCAAGTGCCGCCCACTGCCAAACTAAGCTACCTTGATCTTGCGTGCTAAATATTGGGGTACCTGAATCAGTGCTTACTGCTGTGTTATCTAATAAATCAACTGTTGGTGTCGTTTCTGATATGGCTGCGGGAAGTACTTCAACAACTGTGCTTTCCAGGCGAGCTTCCTCCCAACGTTGGCTGTTGGTATTCCACCAATTAACGGTAAGAGCAGGCAAGCTAAGTGAGCCTGCAACAGTTGGTACAATAGCTTGTGATTCATTGCGTACACCCACGAGTGAGCTAGCCGCTATTTGAGTGTCTAACTGTGGTTGATCTTGATACGATTTGTAGGATTGAGTGGGGTCGCTTGCAGGTGTTGGAGGAATAAGTTCCGCCCGTTGTCCAAGGGCCGTTATTTCAATTGTTCTGGTGAGTGGCTCACCGACCCTAAGCTGACGGGACGGATCACTCCAAAACGCCTCGATTTTGACAGCCTCCGCAGGAAACCACACAGCACCCGGTTTTTCTTGGGCAGCAGCCACGTTTATGGTCACGCTCTCGCTTCGAGCATTAACTTGTTGCCCTCGTTGACCGAAAACGTCAAATGGGCCGCGTCTCTGGCGAGCGGGAATTACTCCAGAGAATGTCTGACGTGGGATAGTTAGCTCTCCCGTTTGGTTGGGAAATACCGCGTATGTCCAACGTACTATCTGGTGTTCAATTCCATTGTCAATTTTAGAGAGTTCGTCTTGGGCGAGCTGCTCTACATACGCATTTTCAAGTTCAAGTGGTGTCCCGCTGATATTCGAAATCTGCGTGCTACTCAGGAGAGATAGTTCAACAGTTACGATTACTTGTTGATCAATGACGGCACTTCGAGGTTCAGCAGAAACCGTTACTTTTATAGGTTGTTTAGCAGCTGCACTGGCACTTTGTTCACTTACCTGGATGCTGATTGAGTTGCTTTCCGCGCCGTCTACGGTAATGGCTGGAATAAGCAGCGTTCCCTCTCTGCGCGGTGCCATGGTTATTGCCCAGACTGTATAGATTTCCTGAGTCTGAACACCATTGACGATTCTCAGGCTACTACTGGATTGTGGTCGGATATCCAATACTTCCCAATCTGCTTCTAGCGCTGATAAATCGAGCTGATCCGTCGCTGCACGTTCATCGTACTGCAATTGAAATTGCAGCATGTCGTTGCTAGTAATTTGGTTGCGATCAACACTGCCGCGCAAGGTGGCGGACCACGCGAGGTTTGGCATTAAAACCATGATTAGCAGTAAATATTTCATAGGCATATTCTAAACAATGCTGACAGTTAAAAAGGTATTTGGCTTAGTAGCGCTCATCACTTAAGGTTTGATTGTTGGGAGTAAGACGTTGCTCTTGTTGTGCGCGGGCGCTTTCGTATTCAAACTTACGTCGTAGAAACCCACTTGGATCATCGGGGATTCCGCGTAGCCAGCGCTCACTGGATTCGTCTAATTCTTCTGGTGTTGGTTCAGCCGCCACGGATGCTTCCTGTTGATCTTGTTCCTCTTGCCCCTCTTCAGGTTCCGGTTCCTGCTGCTCAGATTCTTCTTCAGAAGGTTCATCAGCATCATCCTCAGGAGACTCTTGCGGCTCAGGTTCCTCATTGGAAGAATCGTCATTTGGTTCAGTTTGCTCTTGTGAGTCTTCGCTTTGCTGGTCCTGATCCTGGTCTTGTTCTTGATCGGAGTCTTGGTTCTGTTCCCCGTCGGAATTCTCATCGGATGGGTCCTGCTCTGAATCTGATTGATCCTGCTGATCTTGTTCCTGTTGCTCTTGAGATTCTTGTTGTTCCAGAAGCTGCTCAACAATGGCCTTGTTGTGTTTCGCATCTTCCATTTCTGGTGCAGCTTCAATCGCTTTGTCGTAAGCTTCAATCGCCTGTTCGAGTTGGCCTGCAAACGCGAGTGAATTCCCTAGATTATATTGGGCCGCAGCGCCCTCTAGTTGGTTGAAAGTTTCTGCAGCCTGTTCAAAATTTCCGGCGCGATAATTTGCTACCGCAGCCCAATCGGGTCGTTCAAACGTGCTAGCCGCCGCCTGCGCTTCACCTTGTTCATATAATTCTGCACCTCGTTGGTCCCGTGTTTTCCACAGATTCTCCGTGAAACTGTTTCCACTGGGTTCGCCCAGTTCTTGCGCGTAGACTGGGTGTGGTGAGATGCTCGCTGCTAGCACCAAAATGCTGAGCGGGATTAAAAAGAATACGCCCTTGCGAAAGCTAAATGCCGCAAACGGTAGCATTAACAGAATCAGCCAATAGCCTACATCTTCCCAACTGTCGTATACAAGGCTCGATTCGCCCGTGTCACTAATCAAGTCTGAACTTTCACTAAGCGCTAGCACGTCGGAATTGTCAGTTTGAATATCCACATAACGTCCACCTAGATTTTGTGCGAGGGTTCGCAAAGCGGGTCGATCGACGCCTACCAGTACAATCTCTCCACCTGAATCGCGCACAAACCCACCACGTTCATCAGGTATAGGTACGGGATCTGCCGTGCCAGCACCTAGAATTGATAGTGTATACGCGGGATTGAGCTCTGCGGTTATGGTATCTCGTGCTTGCTCAGTAATTCCGTCTGTGAGCATGATGATTTTGCCTCTGGTGATACCTGCATCACGCAATAACTGCTGAGCCAATTCAACGGCTGCTTCGGCATTGCTACCTGCAATTGGCATAATTGCGGGGTGCAAAGCGGGTAGAAGAACCTCTATGGTTGACGCATCATCGGTAAGTGGCGCTACAGTATGAGCATCACCGGCATACACTACGAGTGCAGTTTGCCCATCAGCTCGGCTGCGCAACAGGTCAATTAATTTATACTTTGCCCTGCTTAAGCGATCAGGAGTCAGATCTTGCGCGAGCATGGACTGTGACAAATCAAGAACAATGACCATTGCACTTTCATTTCTAACCGTTGGTACCTCTACCTGTCGCCAGCTTGGACCCGATGCCCCGATTACGGCAACTAGCCACCCGAGCATTAATAAGCGTCGCCAACTTTTACTATGCCGACCGCGATTAACTTGCAGCACTTTGAGCTTATCCTTAGGAATAAACTCCTCCCATAAAGTGACGTTGCGCAGACGTGACAGCAAAACCCAGAGCGCGAACAAGGCAGGTATGCCGTATAACCACAGAGGACGAATAAAGTGCAATTGGCTTAAATCAGGCCAGATCATTTTGCTAACCGCCAATTATTAAGTATTCGCGCACTTACCAGTAGTGCACTTAAAATTACCGCCAACACTAGCGGCCAGTGAAACAAGCTTCTAGTTGGCCTAAAAGTTTGCTCTTCAGGTACTGGTTCCAGAGCATCGATTTGGGTATAGATATTGATAAGCTCCCTTGGATCACGGGCCCGAAAATATTGTCCTCCCGTCTTGTCGGCAATGTATTGCAATGTGTCTTCATCCAGATCCGCCGAAGGATTAACAGTTCTGCGCTGTCCGAACAAGTCGCTTACTACACGCGAGTCAGACCCAACGCCGACTGTGTGGATTCGAATATTAGCTTCTGCAGCAATATCAGCCGCTTCTCGAGGGTCGGTGCCCGCCGTATTCGCGCCATCAGTTAGTAAGATTAATACTCGGCTTTCTGCGGGCCGATCTCTTAATCGTTTGATCGATAGCCCGATGGCATCGCCAATCGCCGTAGCATTCCCGGCAAAGCCCAACTGGGCTTCCGAAAGTTGTACCTGAACTGTTCGACTGTCGAAAGTAAGCGGTGTTTGCAAGTAGCCCTGTTGGCCAAAAAGTATTAGCCCGATACGATCCCCAATTCGTTGCTGTATAAAGTCACCAACAACTGCCTTGACCACTGTAATTCGATCAACATATCCATTGTTAACTTGCATATCTTTTTCACTCATTGAGCGAGAGATATCAACAGCTAGCATTAGGTCGCGACCTTCTTGGGGGAGGGGCACCGGTTCCCCAGTCCACATTGGCCGAGCAGCAGCTGTCAGCAAAGCGAGCCAAACTAAACCTGCTAGCATCCCCATCATCCATGTAGGAGTTTTACTACGAGTTTCTGCATCGCTAATGGCTTGTAGCTCAGCATAAAATGGTACTCGAACTGCTTGTGGCGCGCGTTCTCGAGCCGACAGCAGTATGCGCAATAAGAGCGGAAGGGGCGCTAAAGCAAATATCCAAGGCCATTCCCAACTAAACATTCTTGCTTCCTCTGTGTGAACGTACCCAAAGAGTGAGCTCTTGATGTAATTGCTCAATCGCAACTTTCGGCCTTGGCTTATAGCATTCAGACGTCAACGCTTCGACTGTGCTTTGCGATAACGGATGCTTTGCACGTGCAGTTAAACCTTTGATCCATTGTGGGCCGAACTCTGCCGCGATATTTTGTTCACCGAGACTTACAAAAACACGTTTTAAGGTTTGATTGCTGCGTTTTAAATATAAATCGGGTTCCGGTGTATCTCGCCATGCTTGGATAGCTAATTGAAATTGTTCAAGTGCAACTACTCGGTAACGGTTTTTGTAATGTCGTCTAACTAACCAGAAAATCAAACCTCCAAACAAAATTAACGACACCGCGATAACGATCCACCAACCTGTGGCCAATGGCCACCATTGGACTGCTGTGGGCATTGCTATGTCCCTCAACTGTTCTGCAAGAATGCTTTGTAAATCAGGATTCATATACAATCAATAAAGCATTATTTTCGAAATATTTGGCTAAGCGTACGGCGGGGGTCTGCGTCCGTGGCAATTTGTGTATATAGTGCTCGCGATCTGGTGGCAGCTTTTAGTAGTGCGGCCTGGCGGGTCTGGTATTGTTGCTCAAATGAAGCCCTGACACTTGCTGAAAGCTGCATCGATGAACGGTTTTTGCCGTCACTAATAGCCACCTGACCAGAGAATGGTAGTTGTTGTTCTAATGCATCGGCAATTTGAATTAAGCTGATGTCCGTGTGACGGCCTAGCATACTTAGGGCCTTGGCTGCGGCAGGATCGAAATCATGGAAGTCGCTTATGATAAAAATCGCAGTTCCTGGCCGGGTTAGCCTGCGACATTCTTCTAAGACCTGAGCAATTGTCTTTTTGGATGTTGAGTTTGATTTAGAATCGTTGCGTTCTATTTCGGGCTGCGGCAATTGTTGGTTGTACGACACCAAGTCGCGAACAAATCTGAGCACCGCGTCCTTAGTCCGTTTGGCACGAATATCACTTTCACCGTAGTCGCTGATAACCTGACCACCGATACGATCGCTACCAGCTAGTGCAGCCCAGGCGATGGCGCTGGCAATTTCAGCGGCGAGCACAGATTTAAATCGCTCGGAGGAACCGAAGAACATACTATTGCGCTGGTCCACTACAATGTGAACCGGCCGTTCACGTTCTTCGCAAAACAATTTGGTGTAGGTACCTCCAGCTCGAGCAGATACTCGCCAATCTATATTTCGTATGTCATCACCCGGTTGATAAGGGCGAACTTCTTCGAATTCCATTCCGCGGCCACGAAACCTAGACCGAGTTTCACCGAGCAGCATTGATCGAGCAGCCTGTCTTGCAAACAGTTTAAGGTCGCGCGCCCAACCTCTACTAGAAAGTAAGGTGCCGAGATCGACGTATACACCTGAGGTATCGTGTTTGCGTGCGGTATCGGACATGATAATTATGGGATCGTGGTTGTTGGTCGTTTAGGAATTGCCTGCGTATGAATTAAGCGCTAGGTACCAGCCTTAATAGTTCATCGACTACCTGGTCAACATCTTTCCCATCAGCTTCGGCCTCAAAGTTCAGTATTAGCCTATGCCGCAAGCAATCATGCGCGACCGATTGGATATCATCTGGGGAAACGTAATCCCTATTATGTAACCAAGCGTGGGCTCGGGCGCAGCGATCAATTGCTATAGTGGCGCGTGGGCTGCCTCCATACTCAATCCATTCAGCAAGCTCAGTACTATATGAAGCGGGATTTCGAGTGGCTAAAATAAGTTGCACTAGATACTCTTCAACAGATTCAGCCATATGAATGTTTAGCACCTCTTTTCGCGCGGCAAAAATAGTATTTTGCGCGACTAACTGGGTCGGTGTTGGAGGAGCCGAAGATACAGCTTCGCCGCGGGTAAGTGCGAGAATTTGACGTTCGGCACTGGTGTCCGGATAGCCAATCTTTATGTGCATCAGGAAACGGTCCAGCTGTGCTTCTGGTAATGGATATGTTCCTTCTTGTTCAATTGGATTCTGGGTTGCCATCACTAAAAATAAATCGGGTAGTGGCATAGTTTTTCGACCAACACTTACCTGCCGTTCGGCCATCGCTTCAAGTAGAGCTGACTGTACTTTGGCTGGTGCTCGATTGATTTCATCAGCTAAGACCAAATTGTGAAAGATTGGACCCTGTTGAAAAGCAAAACTGGTCGTTTCAGGCCGGTAGATTTCTGTACCGGTGATATCTGATGGTAGTAGGTCTGGAGTAAATTGAATACGTTGAAAATCTCCCTCGATACCATCTGACAATGTTTTTATTGCTTTGGTTTTCGCTAGACCAGGTGCACCTTCAACTAGCAAATGACCATCTGCTAAAAGTGCAATAAGTAGCCGTTCTACTAGAGTTTTTTGCCCCACTATCTGGCTGGATAGCCAGGTAGCCAAGCCTTCAAAATCGCTTTTCAAAATGAATTTCTCCTTTAATTATTCTACCCAAATTTGCATCACCCAAAATGGGGTTCGCAAGGATAGCGAATAATGCGCGGCTTGTGCTCAATCTTTGAATTAAAAGTAATCTTTTGGTTAGGTTTAATCTACAGAAAGCTGCTGATTAAAAGGGGTACGTCTACTGAGTAACTCTCTGCCAAAACATTGAGTTTAGTTTTTCATCGCGCGCCGCTTCAAGGCGCTCCCAATTAGGGTACGATTGTTTAAAGAACGCGGCGGACATATGGGTATCTTTTGCCGGGTATATTCGACCGCCTGCGCCTAACACAATCGAATCCATGCGATCGAATAATCGAGTGAGCTTAATAGAGTGGGGAAAATCCACCGCGAGTGTGTTCCAAACATAGGGAATGAAAGCCATCCAGGTGATTGAGTGTCCCCAAAAGATTTGAGTACTGCGAGAAACGATCCGCTGCCTGATTTACTAATCTCAGAAAGCAGTTCTTTGACGGCGTTTTTTTGGTTGGATGCCGGTACGACGCATTGATATTGATGGAAGCCTTTAGGGCCGTAAATTCGATTCCAGTTGCTGATCGCATCTAAAGGGTATAGATATTGATCGAGTGACTGTAATACCGATGTGTTGGCTAGACGGGCGTGTTTCCAATAATAGTACTTATTGTGAAGGGCGACAGTTGGTCGATTGATAATGGATAGTGGCGGCGTAAATGGCATGGAGAGTTGAAGGCGTTTTTTTCGTGTCAGTCCAAATTCCGCGCCTGCGGGGTTGGCCCCCATGTAAATGCCGCGACCCAAATGGGAACCTTTCGCTGCACAATCCAACCACGCGACATGGTAATCGTAATTATCGTTTACTGTATTGCCTAGCGTGAAAAATTCTTCAAGGTTTTGAAACGGTGAAATAGTTACATCAAAATGGGCCGATGGCACTTTGGTTAGCTGGATTTCAGCACTTGTAATTACGCCCGTAAGACCGAGCCCACCAATTGTTGCGGCAAACCATTCAGGATTTTTTGTGGATGAGCAACTTAGACTTTCGCCGCTTGATCGCAGCAGTTCGAAAGCAATTACGTGGCGACCAAAAGTGCCTGCTCTGTGATGGTTTTTACCATGAATATCATTTGCGATTGCACCGGCAATGGAAACATATTGCGTTCCTGGGCTTACGGGTAAAGACCAGCCATGAACCAGTGTTTGGTCTAGTATCTTTCCGAGACTGGTTCCCGCGCTGCAACTGAGTCTGCCAGTTTGTGTATTAAATAATATTTGATCATCCAACCCAGGCACTGACCAAGCTTCTCCGCTACTGGCTATGCCGCAATCACCGTAGCTGCGGCCGTAACCCATAGGTAGTCCGGGCTTTTGTAAACATTCTAAAAGTTGCGCTTCGGATCCGACATCCGTGGCGATTTGCTTATGCTGTTTTAGCCGTCCCCATGAACGCATCTGCTTTTTATTCATAGTTTCGCAGCTTCGAGTAGTTTTTATTACTAGGGCTGGTTTCCTAGATGGCCAAATACATCAAAATCAATATTAACGTGAGAACGATATAACTTGATCTATCCTTTAGGGCGAAAAGTACCGGATCGTTTAAATTTTCACCTCTATGTGCTTTGAACCAAATTCGCATGACCCAATAGGTGATTAGTGGGCAAATAAACCATATATATTTTGGATCATTGTACTTTGTCGCAATCTCAGGACTATATTACGTACAGAGCGAGTACCAATATTGAGGCTACGCTTGAGCCAATTCCAATGCATAGCAATGGCGCCATATCGCTACCGAGATAGGCGCGGCCGGGTAGGCTACCCTGTTTGTTGGCAACCTCTAACGACAAATCGGAATAGCGCTTTATTATGGCTAGCGAAAAGAAAATGAAGAACGAAAACAATAGTAACCAAAAAGATATTTCTATATTTGTGGCACTCCCACCGGCGTAGATCCGTACCGAAAATAAAACGCCCAATGTAACGATATCGACAACCAGCAATTTTTTAAGGATGAGTGAGTACAGAAGGGTTGTTGCTACGTAGAAGAGCAAAATTTGCAGAAACTCTAATGGTAATCGGTAGCTGATACCTATAGACGCAACGAACATGGCTAGGGCAATTATCAGTGAAGTCGACTTCTGAATCACTCCACTGGCCAAGGGCCTATTTCGTTTTTGGCTGTGCTGTCGATCCCACTCTAGATCAGAGATGTCGTTAATAATATAAGTGCTCGAGGCGGCCAGACTAAAAGAGAGAAATGCCAACGCAGATGCTATCAGTGATGTCTGGTTGGTCAACTCGTGGGCAGTTATAAGAGGAACAAAGACCAACAAATTTTTGCCCCAATGTGGCAAGCGGATTAATTTACTAAGAATTGCGACGCTTTGCATGTGGCCTTGAGTGTGTGATCAGTCGACTAACGATCTAGATTGTTGCGAAAATTGGTAATAATAGCAAAGCCGACACCAATGAATAGCATCCCCAGTGCGATGCTCAAGGTGGCGTAGCCGGGGTATGTGTGACGTCCTATCTCCATGGCATCGCCGTAATAGCTTACAAAAATATTTGCCACCGATCCACCCGCTAAGATAGACGCACCAGCGACGATGGAAGGTGTGCTAAACATTAGATAGGCGAGCCCAGATGCAATAAATAAGATACATATGCCCCAAAGCGTGGTTACTCTCGTTGCACTGGACAAAGCCCTTATGCCTGAATGGGCGTCAAAGGGGAGCAGATTAGAACCTGACCCACCGAAAGGAGTTTCGAACTCTCGCCGGAAGGCACTAGCAAATTCGGTGAAGGTCCCTATCGGTTGTTCTAGCAACAAATGATCTTGCCACGATTCGGCACCATGCTTTTTAACCCACTCAGAAAAGCCCCATGGGTCATCGAGTAATGTGTAGCTGAACGTTGACATGTCCGATGTTGCTAAAGCCGTGTGCTCAAAACAGGCGACTACGGTACTTGGGGTCACGTAGTTTTGGCACGCTTCGATATACGGCCCTGGGGGCATCCCATAGCTTGAGACAAATTTCTTAAGTAGGTCAGGGTGATCAATTACTCGCGCCAACATATTGTTTGCAGCGTTCATTTGTACCGAAGAGTCTTGTTCGCGAGTGAAATTGGCTGCAATGATGCTCACGATAATAAGCGGCAACAGTAAGGAAAAGATTTTTGGTTGATGCTTTCTTGACCAAATGAAAGGGGTATAGGCCACCACACTAGCGATGACAATATAAGGAGCGACATTCCTAGACAGAACAAAAATCAGGCCGATGATAAAGGCTAGAATGCTACTAAAACCACCATTTGCGCGAAATAACGATGCAATAAATAGTAGGTGCATTGCGACAAAGAACCCTTCGGGGGAGACCTTTTGATGGATCCCTAAAATAAACGAAGAATCAAATAACACCGCAATGCCTAAAGCGAACAAACAGTTGGTCAAATAGCGCGTACCTTTGAATGTATTGAATAGCGAGGTTTCCGCCGCGAGAAAGCACATCAGCACAGTGCTAGTGATAGCTAAGGGGTGGTTCCCAAGCAGATAGGCCAGAGATCGAAAGCTTAACGAGCCACCAATAAAAAACTCCGCGCTGATATCTGAGGGCCAGAGATAGCGAAAGCTGTCAGGAACTATTGGGTTTGCCGGGTTTGTCATCAGACAATAAAGATACCAAGCGTAGGGTGCGCCAATAATTACATAAGGTACCCATGATCTTGAGTGAGCTGTTACAAAATTCTCAGTCATCAAAGGACACCGGCCCAAGGTGGGCGAAAAATAGACGTCGCTGGTCGCTGGTCGCTGATCTCAGGGCCTATATTAGTAAACTGGTAATTTGCCGGGGCTAGGGTCAAACCGGTAGCCCATAGTGACTGTTGTTTGACGGATAGGCTGGAAATTGACGATTGAGCGCCGCTGCGAAACGCTGCGATTAAGTCGATACTTAATTTCACTCCAAAAGAATCTTGATCGATTGATTTATGGATTTGGGCAATGACACCCCCCCTTTTTTGATTTCCCGGGTATTCGGCCTCGTAGCCAAGCAATTCAGGAGAGTTCGTATTCATGACCATAAATATTGAACCGTTTTTAGATTCGGTTAGATCACTACAATAATCGTTATTCGCTCCCCCCAGGTAGGCTGCACGTTCTACGCGCATCAAACCTTGGTCCAGCTGCGCGTACCAGGCGTCATAGTGCCCTCCCTTCATACTATTGTCTGTGAAATGGTCGGTCACCGGGAACGCGTTTGACGTTGTATGCCCGCAAAGATTTATGCTGCCATTATCGCTAATATGCAGGGCTCCAAGATAATCTGAGGTCGGACTACCCCAAACCGAAGAGGCGAGAAGCTCAGATAGGTTTGGATCAATTATTGATATAAAAATATTTGAGAACTGCGGTTTAAGCGCAGTGCTTGATTTTGTGTCGACTGTCTTGGGGAAATCAGAAGATCCGGTATTTCCAGCAACGACAATATTACCGTTGATATCGATATCGAGCTGGTAGGCGTAATCGTCGCGACTGCCGCCTAATAGTGTTGCAGCAATTACCGTGTCGAGATTTGGATTTATTGTAATGACAAAACTGTCCGCACCATAATCAACCACTAGTGGTTCGTCTGTAGCAGATAAGGCTATAGAGAGTGCGCTTGGGGTAACTGGAAAATCACTAGCGTTGGTACTCCCCGTTAAATAAATATTTCCATTAGTATTGATGAGTAGATCTTGGGTAATGATATGCCCGTTCCCTTCGAGCACACTGGACCTTAGTGGTTGTAATTCAGGTGAATAACGTGAAACAAATGTGCTGTTTGTGTAGGGTGCTTTTTCGCCAGTTGCTGCTTTATTGAGTCGAGTCCCTGGAAAGCTATTTGAGCTTGTGTGGCCGGCAATAACGACGTCGCCATTTTCCGTAATAGCAATAGCTGAGACTCGATCAAAACCATCGCTTGTGAGTTCTGCTTGGGCGGATGGTAAATATTCGTTTTCTTCAAATCTAAATATGACGATTGATTGAACAGTTTTTCCGTCCTGTGTTTTGGTATGCGTTCTTCCGGCTATGTAAGTTATGCCAGATGGAGATTGAGCCATTACTTGACCGCTAGTATGCATATCATTCTGATCTAGGGTGGCATTCGGGGAGAGCGCTTCAACTTTGTTCGCAGTGGGGGTATTAGCTGGGCTTGCGGTTCCAGGGACATGCGCGATTACAGATGCACCAATCACCGACCACTTGTCTGGATCACTGCTAATAATGCCAAGTTGATCGGTTTTTGCCAGTATTCGTTCTATGCGAGCCGCTCCGATTAGAATTAATAGAACACCAATCCAAATAATGGCGCCTGGCAGGCTAATTCGTTTTAGAATCGTTGGTATCACTAAAACTCCTTGTTTCGAGGTTTTCCAGACAGCTTGCAGATCTACATTTTAGAACGATGAGCCTGGACCTTTTAAAAACTCCACTTCTTCGAGCGTGGAGTTTCGACCAAGAATACCATTCCTATGTGGATACCGGCCAAAGCGATCTATAATTGCTTTATGTTTTAGTTCGAAATTAAGGCTGCTTTCAAGTCCAGGTTGGTCGAACAACGACACGGCTTGCTGGTGGCTTTCAAGTTCTTCGCTGTGCATGAGCGGCATGTAAAGGAAGCTTTTTTCTGTAGTCGTTAGCTCTGCATCCATTCCAAGGTGGACTGCCTCTTGAGTAAGTTCAAGGGCTAATGGATCACTTGCAAAAGCGCGCGCATCGTCGCGGTAGATATTTCTCGAGAACTGATCTAATACGATGATTTCGGCCAGACGGCCATGGGCTGTGTTACGCCAGGCGCCCAGTAAATTTGAATGTGCTTGGTCATGAATTTCAGAAAATTTTCGGGCAATGCGCTGGTCTAACTGTGCGGACTTTTGCCACCACTCTTTAGTTGTTAATTCAGTAAACCAAAAATGCAATATCGTTTGTTCGTCTATCTGCATATTAATAATCAGTGTGGCTGGCAACTGTTTTTATCGTTGTAACAATAAGAACATAGCAAATTTGTATAAGCTTGTGTAAGTCTCCTCCTGATCGAACATTAGCTCAAAGCACTCTGGAATTTCTAGTTACTTACGCGGCGAACTGTAAGTTAGCCAATTGTGCATAAAGGCCACGCTTGTTTATTAATTCTTGGTGGGTGCCCGAATCTACGATGGTTCCAGCGTCAATTACGATGATCCGATCGGCTTTTTTAACCGTGGCTAAGCGATGCGCGATAACTAAAGTGGTCTTATTTTTCATGAGCCGTTCAAGTGCTTTTTGCACGAGTCGTTCGCTTTCAGCATCTAATGCGCTGGTCGCTTCGTCTAACAGCAGTATCGGAGGGTCACGCAGAATCGCCCTGGCAATCGCGATACGTTGCTTTTGTCCGCCGGAAAGCAATACTCCTCGCTCTCCTAGATTACTGTTGAACCCGTCAGGTAGTTTCTGGATAAAATCTAGAGCGTGTGCAGCGTCCGCCGCAGCTCTAACATCTTCATCGGTGGCATCGGGTTTTCCATAGCGGATGTTTTCCATCGCACTGGTTCCAAAAATGACGGGCTCTTGAGAAACCATACCGAGTCGATCGCGAATTTTTCGTGGATCGGCTTGCGTGAGTTCAACACCATCAATACTAATACTACCGTCATCAGGATCGTAAAAACGCAGCAGTAATTGATATAGGGTGGTTTTGCCCGCACCCGATGGGCCTACAATAGCAACTTGTTCTCCGGGCTTAATTTGTAAGTTTAAGTTTTGCAGGGCTGGGTGCGCAGGCCTGGATGGATAGAAAAACGTTACGTTATCGAAGTTAATATCACCGCTGGCTGGTTCCGGCATACTAATAGGGTTTTGGGGTGCTTTGATATCGGCCTCAGTAGCGAGTAACTCCATCAAGCGTTCCGCGGCACCAGCGGCTCTTTGTAATGCTGTCATTACCTCACTTAGTGCCCCGACTGAACCGGCCACAAGTATTGAATAGAATACAAAAGCTGAGAGCTCGCCCGCGCTCATACGGCCTTGCATTACGTCGTTTCCGCCGACCCACAGGATGCTGCCGATGGCAGTAAATACCAGTAGGATCACTATGGCGGTGAGGATTGCTCGTTGGCTGATTCGGCGTTTAGCTGCTACAAAAGACCGTTCGACTTCTTTACTAAAATGGATTCGATCCTGGTTTTCGTGTCCAAAGGCCTGAACTGTACGAATACCGTGCAAAGCTTCATCGGCGTATGCGCCGATATCGGCAATTCGGTCTTGGCTGTCGCGTGAAAATTGTCTAACGCGTCGGCCAAAGAATACGATTGGACCAATGACTAATGGGACCACTAATAAAATCATGCCAGTTAGCTTTAGGCTGGTGACGGCAAGTAATATTAGTCCGCCAATCATAATTACAATATTGCGGAGGGCAATTGAAGCAGAGGAGCCAATCATTGACTCCAATACAGTTGTATCGGCAGTTATTCTGGATAGCACTTCACCGGTTCGAGTGGTTTCAAAGAATCCAGGACTCAAATCCAATACGTGGCTAAATACGGCATCACGAATGTCGGCGTTCACCCGTTCGCCGATCCATGAGACATAGTAAAATCGTAAAGCGGTTGATATTGCGCTGATAACGATTACGACAGCCAAAGCGCCTAGGGCTTGTGTTAGTAAAGCGCTATTTCCTGAAGAAAAACCGTTGTCGACCAAGTATTGAATGCCTCGACCTAAAGCAAGCGTTGTCCCTGCTGCAATAACTAGAAAAGCAAGGGCGAGAAATACCTGTTTTTTGTATGGCCGAATAAACGCAAATATTGGTTTAAGTTCAGCCAGACTTTTACCTTTCGGTCGGTCAATATCACGTGCGTTTTGCGCCATCAGTTTCTGAACTTGGGTGGGGTTTTAGGGGCGATAAAGCGCCAGAATTTATACAATCGACTTTTGCTTGTTTCGCAGGTGTCGACTATTTAACTACTTCTATCCAACCAAATGAATCTTCGATGCGTCCTTCCTGAAGGTCCAACAGCTTATTGCGCATTTGTTGGGCGATCTGGCCTTTAGGGTATTCGGGCACATAATTTTTGCCACGATCATGAAAGCGAGCAATAGGGCTGACGATAGCTGCAGTGCCGCAAGCAAACGCTTCTGTGCACGAGCCATTTGAGATAGCGTCAAGCACATCGTCAATATTAAGGTCACCCTCAACAACTTCAATTTCCGAGGATTTGGCGAGCTTGATTATGCTGTCTCTGGTAACACCTTCTAACATGCAACCATTAAGTGATGGCGTATACAGTTTGTTGTTAATAGCAGCGAAAAAATTCATTCCCGACAGCTCATCAATGAGATTTCGTTTTTCTGGGTTCAACCAAAGTACTTGATCATGGCCTTCGCTTTCGGCGGTGTTGGTAGCGAGCAGCGACGCAGCATAGTTACCTCCGGTTTTGGCGCCGCCAGTGCCACCTACGGCGGAACGGCAGGCCTGACGCTCAACCTTTACCCGCATCGTGCCGGCGTGGAACACTTCGGAGGGGCTCGCCAGAACGTAAAATTCGTAGTTTTTGGAAGCGGCTAAACCAAGGTCATGGTCGACACCAATCAAAAACGGACGCAAATAAAGCGCCGAATCTTGATGGCGGGGGATGATAGGTTTGCAAATTCTGGTGAGCTCTTCAACGCCACGCATAAAAAGGTCTTCCGGTACGTTCGCCATGCACAATCTATCAGCCGAGTGATTTAAACGACGCGCATTAACTCGAGGCCGAAACAATAACGGCTCTTCAGATGAAACCCAGTAGGCTTTAAGGCCTTCAAAAATCTGTTGGGCGTAATGTAGCGTCTTGGACGCTGGGTCTAACTGAATCGGCCCGTAAGGTAGCAATTCGCCCGAATCCCAAACCCCATCAGTACAGCGTGCACGAAACATTACGGGTGCTTTAATTCGCCCAAAGCCTAGATGTTCGGGTAGTGACATTTCACTGACCTGCTTGGTCAGTTCAGGGGATACGGACATATGCATTTTTTTAACCCTTTATATTCGTCTAACTCACTGGCTACTCTTTCTATATTATAAACCAAGCTTCCGACGATGCCTTGTTCTGCTTGCGAAAAATCTAACCGATTTGTCGTCACTAATAATCATTCCACAAATTAATCAGCTTGGATAGAGTTGGAAACGGTTTCATCCGGAATGTATATCGAATAAAGTCGCGGTTGTTGTAATCAAATAGATCTCTGTAGTAATGGATGTGTACCGAAAAATCACAAAATTGAGGACGGCCCTTGGGGTTCAGCGATCTAGTGGCAAACGAATTGCGCTGGTTGCAACCATGGGGAACCTCCATGAAGGACATCTGGAATTGGTTCGGTTGGCGAAACAGAAAGCCGATATTGTAGTGGCGAGCATTTTTGTTAACCCGTTGCAGTTTGGGTTGAACGAAAATTGGGAGCAGTATCCGAGAACGTTTGACGAAGACTGCGCCAAGCTTATAGCTGAAGACTGTGATTATTTGTTACATCCCGATGAGCGAGAAATGTACCCTAATGGTATGTCACAGCAGACGCGTGTTTTTTGCGCGACAATGACTGACGTCTGGTGTGGCGCTAGTCGCCCTGGTCATTTTGAGGGAGTGACAACGGTGGTTACTAAATTATTAAATATTGTGCAGCCAGATATCGCCGTGTTTGGCGAGAAAGATTGGCAGCAGCTAGCGGTGATTCGCCGGATGGCAGCGGATTTATGCGTTAATGTGGAGATTATTGGTGCGCCTGTTGCTCGTGATACGGATGGCTTGGCACTTAGCTCACGAAATAGATTTTTAACCAAGCAGGAGCGAATAAAAGCTAAGCTGCTGTACAAGACAATGCTAGTGATGGCGGAAGCTATAGCTGGGGGAGATAGAGATTATTTGAAACTGCAGAAGCAGGCGAGCAAGAAGCTAGAGAGTGCCGAATTTAGATTGGATTATTTGGCCGTTGTGAATGCCAAGGATTTAGAACCGGCAACGAATGATGATAAGGATCTGCGTATTTTGGGAGCAATCTACGCCAGTAACACGCGGTTAATTGACAATATAGGAGTCCAACCGGCATGAACCTGCCAGATTATTATTTTGTTGCTGTTATGGCGGCAGTGCTTATCGGTGTGTCCAAGGGTGGGTTTGCGGCCAGCTTTAATATGGTGGTGATGCCAATGTTGGCATTGGCGACCGACCCAGTTCATGCTGCGGTGATAATGTTGCCGGTAATGTGTGTAATCGACCTATTTGCGGTTTGGACTTACGGTAAAAAAGCCGATTTTGCTCTTTTCAAACTATTGCTGGCTGGTGCTTGTATCGGTTTAGGTGTGGGAGCCTTAACATTTACCACGATGAATGCAGATGCTATGCGTGTGCTACTTGGTGTGATCGCACTTTTGTTTGGCGGGCGTGGCTTGTGGCAATACTTGCACACTTCCAAGGGTAAAGTTCTACCTCGCTGGGTTGGGTTTCTCGCTGGGGCTGGCGGTGGTTTTACCAGTTTTATTACCCACGCAGGATCGCCACCTATACAAATGTATTTGCTGCCAATGCGAATGCAAAAAACACTTTTGCACGCGACTTCAGTAACGCTTTTTGCAACCATGAATTACCTAAAGTTGGGAATTTATGGGTCTATTGGTCAGCTGTCGAGCGGTCGTTGGTTGGAATCTGCGGCCTTATTACCATGGGTACCTGTCGGATTTTTTCTTGGTGTATACCTGCATAAGAAAGTTTCGGATCGTTGGTTTTATTTATTATCGTATGTTGCTTTGATATTTATGGGATGTAGGCTGTTGTATACGGGGGCGAATGCGCTTTGGTTTGGGGGTTAGTTCATGAATTTATACAGTGAGTATTATCGAGGTTTTGGCGCTGACCTAAATAAAATTGCTATCGAACAAGAAGGTGGAAGCAACTGGACCTATCTCGATTTGCATAACAAATCGGGGGCACTTGCTCACAAATTACATGATCTGGGTGTGCGAAAAGGTGGACGCGTTTCAGTCCAGGTAGGTAAATCGATTGAAGCGGTCGCCTTGTATTTAGGCTGCCTTAGATTGGGCGCAGTGTTTCACCCACTTAATCCCGCATATACGTTGTCCGAGTTACGCTTTTTCTTACGCGACGCTTCACCTGATTTGCTTGTTTGTCGACCGGAATCTGAAGCGGAAATGTCTGGGTTGGTCACAGAGTTGAAAATTCCGAGTGTATGTTTAGGGGTCAATCAAGACGGCTCATTGCTTGAAGGATTGAATGCAGGCATAGATTTCGAGACGGTGGCGTGCGAGCAAGACGATGCTGCTGCACTCTTATATTCGTCTGGGACCACGGGCACACCAAAAGGTATTGTTTTGAGCCACCGGAACCTGGAGGCCAACTCAACGGTGTTGGTTAAGGCTTGGGGCTTTGATTCGGGTGATGTGTTGCTGCATGCACTTCCGATTTTTCATGTGCACGGATTGTTTGTGGCGTTAGGATGCGTGTTTATGGCTGGCGCGAGCATGCAATGGCTGGGGGCGTACGATCCCGTAAAAGCCCGAGAACTATTGCCGAAATCAACGGTAATGATGGGTGTGCCAACCTATTTTGTGCGTTTGCTCGCAGATCCAGAGTTCGGTGAACAGGATGTGCAATCGATTCGTGTATTTATTTCGGGCTCGGCTCCGTTACTAGCCGAAACGTTTGAGCAGTTTGAAGAACGCACGGGGCACCGCATTTTGGAGCGTTACGGTATGACTGAAACAAATATGAACACATCGAATCCGTTGGTCGGCGAACGCAAACCGGGGACGGTTGGCCCTCCCTTACCAGGGGTAAGTGTACGAGTGGTTGGTGCAGACGGAAAGAACTTGGAGTTTGGTGAAATCGGCGATTTGCAGGTCAAGGGTGATAACGTATTTCAGAAATACTGGCAGTTACCAGAAAAAACAGCCGAGGCTTTCACCGACGATGGTTACTTTGATACCGGTGATAAAGCGCTCATTGAAGCAGACGGCTACGTAAGTATCGTTGGTCGGGAAAAGGATATGATTATCTCGGGCGGGTTGAATGTTTACCCGAAAGAAATTGAATTATTGGTAGATCAGTGGCCGGGCGTCATCGAATCTGCAGTTATTGGAGTGCCTCATCCGGATTTTGGAGAAGCGGTTGTTGCTGTTGTTGTGATGGAACAAGGATGTGAGTTGGATGAGAATGCCATTGCGGGCTCGTTAAAAGAAAGCTTGGCAAATTTCAAACTACCCAAGCGTTTTTTGGTGATTGATGAGCTACCGCGTAATTCTATGGGGAAGGTTGGAAAAGCAGGCATGCGGGAAATGTATTCGAAACTATTCGCAGATTAACATTTTACCTAGGAAGCGCCTCTTGATCGGGGCTTAGGCGAGAAATCACATCGTCTATTCCATTTAGTTCGGGTGCCGAGAACAGCCTTGCCCAATTTCTGGGATTAATTAATTCTTTAGTGCCCAGTGGAATGAAATGCAAAAAAAGCAAATGGCAAAAATTCTGTTTGAACCGTTGTTCAATCCTGTTGCGATAGTGCCATTGACTGCTACCAGCAAATATAACCGCCTGATTCGGTTCAAGTGTATATTCGCGAAACTTTCTTTCTGAGCTTGAGATGATATTAGATTGCCAGTTGTCTTCAGGTGTAAAACCTTCGGGCCATGGCACAACCTCGCTAAAGTAAATTGGCCATATCGCCGACTGGTCGATACAAATGTCCAGGGTCCACTTAGCGTATGGGGAGTCCATATGTAAGTCGCACTTACCTAGGTTGTTATACAACGACAGGAAGTTGTAGCTTGCTTCGAGTGGCTCGCCCACCGCCTGCTCTACGTGGCTTGTTAGTTCTTGTTGAATTGTATTGAACTCAGGGAGATCGTGAATTACAAGTCGGCCGAATTTTAAAAACTCATGCTTTTCATACAACGCTGGGTCGACATTTGAAATAATCGTACGGACCCGTTCTAACGTGGGCTTTGACAGAATCGAATTGATCTGAATTTCATTGAATTTCGGGCTAACTCGAAACACATCCATGGCATCGACAAATTCTGCGGTTGCACTCGTAGATCGTTTTGATAATAACGATTCTGCCTGGGTATAAGCTTTTAACCACAGTGAGTCATACCACGGAAATTCTGAACACGCCGTCATGTTATTGGGTTACTATTTTGAGTTAGTATAATTGCTAGATCGAGAATGCATGTGAGTATCTCGAGTGTTGGTTAGCAGATCAAGAAGTAAAGATGGACACTAGTATATGGCCATTGAGCGCGTGGATTTGATGGTTAAGTAATTGGTTGACAATTTATAGCATTGTAGTGAGTCAATAAGAATTAAAGAGTAAATGAAAAAATATAAACAGGAAATAAGCAGCACGCTCCCGGAAGAGACTGTTCTCAATCGCCGTGAATTACTTAAAAAATATGGCGCTTATACAGCGCCAACCGTAGTGTCTTTAGTATTATCGAGTGAAGCGCAGGCGGCCAATGGTGGTGTGGTTTATAGCTCTCTGCAATTATGTCTGGATGCTCATTCTATGCAGGGAATAGATCATTGCGAGGATATTATGGCAATGCATCTAACATCTTAGTGCTAGAAGTTAAATCAAGCACAAGCAGTAGAGGTTTAAAGAGAAGTTTTAAATCTAGAGTAGAATGAGAGATGTTGAAAAAAATGAAAATAGTGCAGAGGAAATGACTGCGCCTAAAAAGAACAATGTCAGTCGCCGTGAACTACTTAAAAAATACGGCGTTTATACGGCGCCAACTCTAGTGTCCTTAGTTCTATCGAGTGATGCCTATGCGATGAACGGTGGCGTTGTATATAGTACTTTGGCGGAATGTCAGGCGGCTCATAGTGGGATGCAGATGACAAACGGGCATTGCACTTCAGTTATGGCAATGCATTTGTAAGCATCAATATCTGAGAGTTACTATAACTACGACAAGGGCCACCAAGCTGTTGGGTCTGGTATCCCCAGCAAATCATAGGCTCAGTTTACAGGAACTAATTGGTGGATATTTTTAGGGAGTACACTTCGTTAAATTACCGTGAAAATCGCTATCTGATTCACAAAAAATCAGGTGCGATACTTCTTTTGAATGGATCTGCGGCGATGTTTGTTGATTTACATGCTGAAAAACTATCCAAATCGCAAATTTGCAATAAAGTGTCCTCTGCAATGGGTATCGACCCTGCTCGGATAGAAACCGATCTGAAATCATTTATACAGACATTGCAGGGTCAGAGTAGTTATACCTTTGAGACAGATCAGCTGAATGGATCGAAATCCCCTGAGTGGACTCCGATGACTCTTGATCTTACTGGCGGGTATCAAACGTTCTATAGTGTCGGTGGTTTGGAGTTCAATATCGTATGTTCAAGTTCTGCGGTATCGCAATTCTGTGAGGCACAGTTCGCGCCTTTGTCGATCCGGCAGCTACTTCAAGATACTGCCGTGGACATAAAAGTAATTGAGAGCTACGAGGGCTGGGCCATCGAATGTGATGGCTCGCTGATAGATTTGGTTCCTGAAGAAAGCTCCGTTGTGGGGCGTCTCCGGGGACTAATGTTGGAGAGAATTGGGGGACAGTATCGTTATTCGATTGGAATTCACGCTGCGGCCGTGCTTACCGCTGACAGCCTAGCTCTGCTTTTCTCTGCGCCTTCGGGTTACGGAAAGTCGACATTATCTACATATCTTTCACTAAATGGAAATGCGAGTCTTGGGGATGATAGTTTGGTTGTAGATCTCATTACTCAGATGGTCATCCCGTTTCCTGCATCGGCTAAGTTGGCCCCAGGATCTATTGATGCCCTCGGTCTTGGCGGTGATGGGAGTTTTGATAGATTGAGAAGAATTGATGGCGATTTTGAATCCAGTGAGGGTCCAGTACAGCTCTTTGCACCGTCGGATCAATCTCAGACCTTGACCGTACCTCGCCTAGCTAAAGCCTTGATATTTCCAAAGTATGACTCCGCGGGGCGAACCGAAATAAGGGCTTTGGATGTCGCTGATGTTTTCTCGCGATTAATGATAAGTGGTGTGTGTTGGAATCAAGACCCAAGTACCGGATTGGCTGAGGCGTATATAAATTTTGTCGCCGGAATGAGCGCGTACGAATTGAACTATTCAAGTTCAGTGCAGGCTAGGGACCTATTGCTGGAATTAGATTTGCTCTAAATATTTGGTTTGTCAGTCGCTAAAGAATACTTGGTAGTCTAGGTCGAGTCTCTAGGTCCGACACTGGGATGTTGCACATCCCCGGAGAGTTACTCCAGCTTTGGCACTAACAAGGTAGCTTTCTATCCGGAGAGTATTTAACATTTTCTGTCCCCACCCGAGAGCCCACACTATTTGTAGGGCTCTTTATTTCCATGGTTATGTGTTTGTGGGGATTTATCGAATAATTTTAATCAACCACTTCTTGAATTTCGAAGTGAATGCCCTCTGGGCCTTCAAAGAACATTAGATCAGAGCCTGGTGGGTTAGCACGCTCCAGATAGGGTTCGTAACCGGAAGCAATTAATATTGGACGGAATTCATCCAAAGAATCTACTGTGAAGCCCATGTGGTCAATTGCACGATTTCTGCTGGGACTGCGCTGGCCATCTGGAGACTGCGTCACCTGCACCCATGTATTGCCGCCATACAATATGGTATGGAATTTCCCTTTACCTCGTTCCACTACAAGTTCGCCACCAAAAACTTCAATAAACCAATCTTTCACTGAGTCAGCGTCGGATGCGAAAATGTGGATGTGATTAATACCGAGGTATTCGGGGTCGTTCATTATTTCGACCTGCACCCCCCAGGGATCAACGATAAACGCGACAATTGGGGCGGTAATCCCGGGGTAGGGTTCGGTTTTTATTTCGGCGCCCATTGCTCGCGCTCTTTCTACAGTTGCGTGCACATCAGTTACCGCAATCCCAAAGTGGTCTATTACGCTTTCATCACTCGGTGGAGCGATTTCACCGTCATTGGACATGGTGCCGACCCAGCCATTGTGATGGTGAATGAATGGCCCAGGTCCGCCGGGGCGTATTTCTCCACCCAGCAGCTCTTCATGCCATTCGGCAGCCTTTTCGGTATCCGGCACGCGCATATGTACGTGCGAGAAAACAGGTTCGGCACTGGCCGTGGGTGAAAAGACTAACCAGACTAGAGTAAAGCTTCCAATGATTCGTACTATAGTGGATGGTTTTCTTATTGGCATTGCGGCCCTCCTAATTATTGTTTGAGCTTGTTTTTCTGTTCTGAATTTTAAAGGTGCACCCTAGTGTTTTTCAAGGTTGTTACAGAAACATACATTATATTTAGTGCACAAATAGACGAGTAAAATTAATATGGCTGTATGGATATAGTTATATAACTAGCTTATCCTAACGAAGTAACTATATATTAACTACTTAAATCACTTTATCTTTCGGAGTAAAAAATGACCTCACGTCGCGACTTTATTAAGTATTCGGCCTTATCAGCTTCTGCATTGAGTTTGAGTCCCAGCATGCTTTCAGCGATCGAAAGTGGAGAAATCCTAAAGCGCGCCATTCCCTCTTCAGGTGAAGAGTTACCGGCCGTTGGCCTCGGAAGCTCAGCTACGTTCTCCAGGATGGCTCGAAGTGATGACGCTACTGGATTGAGGAACGTCCTGACTACACTTCTCGATAATGCTGGCACGGTTTTTGACACAGCGCAGGGTTATGGTGCTTCAGAAGAGGTGGCTGGCCAATATGTTGGTGAATTGGGTTTGCAGGACAAGCTATTTTGGGCGACAAAGTTTAATGCTGCGGGTCGTGGTGGTGGGCGCGCTGACGTTGAAGCCGCTAGAGCGCAAATAGAAGACTCATTTAGGTATTTTGGTAAAACCCCCATTGATTGCATGCAGGTGCATAATTTAGGTGATCTTGAAGCTCAATTACCTATAGCCAAAGAGCTGAAGCAGGATGGGCGTGTGAGATATATTGGCACCACCAATACACGGCCACAGCGCGTCGGGGAACTTGCCGATGTAATGCGAAACGAGGAACTTGATTTTATAGGCCTCGATTATGCCGTTGACAATCGGGGGGCAGCTGAAGAGTTGTTACCGCTTGCTCAGGAACGAGGTATAGGCGTTTTTGTTTATGCACCATTTGGCCGTACTCGCTTGTGGAGTAGGGTTAAGGGTGTCGATTTACCCGAATGGGCTGCTGAAATCGGTGTTAATTCGTGGGCACAGTTTTTTATTAAATATGTGCTTGCCCATCCCGCAGTTACCGTAGTGACTCCGGCGACGACTAAGCCTAAAAATATGCTTGATAATTTGGGTGGTGCGGTTGGCCCGTTACCAGATGCAGCAATGCAAACCCGAATGGCTGAGTTTGTGGATGCTCTGCCATCTGCCTAGTTTTAAAGCAGAGCTTTAAAGTAGTTTTAGAATGGCCTTTAAGTAGTCAACATGGTCGGCTTAAAGGCCAGTTCCAAGCAGCGTCAGTCATCGATTTAACTCGCCAGGCTTGGTTGTTGTAACCCCATGTCGTTCCAAGCGGCGTTTTGGTGTGTATTATGCACCGCTTATCTCAGCCTTGCGTGTTTATGAGTCTGAATATTTGACTGCTAGCATTTGCGCGAACCGTTGAGCCGATCCCGGTAGATTAAACGATTTGGGGTACTCGTTTTGCAATCTAGCCGCGATTTCTGTAACTGTATTTTTGCCGTCAAACAAAGATAGGGCGTAATGTAGTTGCTTAGCTTGTGCTGAGCGATCCGGGGTATACGTCGGTAATTGCTTTTTGATTAATTCTGATGTGATTGTCTTGGCAAGAAAAGTTGATTGTTGCTGATCTGAATGAGCGCTAGTAGTCCAACTCCAGTCTCCGTTCTGCGGACGCTTAAGGGTAAGTTTAATATTTTCATTTTTAAGGAGTTTCACCGGATTATTTAACGGCAGGAAGGCTTGTGACCAATGCGTGTTGGAAGATTCAGGCGAAGTTGATAACCAGTTTTCGCGCAGTGCCATTTCAAACCAGCCTAGCCATCCGTGACAAATCCCCTCTGAGATCACTTCGTATTCTTGTGTGCTATCGCAATCAGCAGAAGTAGCGCCGCAAAAATCAATTTCGTTTACCATCGCTGGTTTAGCTAAGAATTGGAACAATTCTGTCGAGAACCTATCGTAAAAAATGCGATTGCTAGAGTACTTTTTTGCTGACTCATAACTAAGTTTATGGCGTTGAAACAATGAGTCTGGATGTTCGTCGGACCATGTTTCGACCTGAGACCCATAGTAATCTGGCATCGATACCGGGGCTACGAACATTCGGGCTTTGTCGGGAAGCATGACACCGCCTGGTTTTAGGAACTTGTCTCTTGCAATAAACAACCATTGCAGTAAGTCTTCCGAGAGTAAAAAATTTCCAGTAAAAACGCTGATGATAATGTCCACCTGCTCAGGTAGCTCAACGTCCTGAATAGCAGATTGAATAACTTCGACACTATCAAGCCCGTTTTCCTTTGCGATAGTTTTGGCAACGAGTACTGCGGGAGAGGGGTCTACTAGATACACCTTTTTTGCACCGGCTTTAGCGGCCATTAAGCCGTGAAGGCCCATACCTGCACCTAGATCAAGAACAACAGAATCATTGGTTACACAGGTACTTATTGCATTGCTATAAACGTTGTTTCGTACCGCGTCGAACAACATGGTCTGGTGGCTGGCGATATCGTTGTAGGCTGTCACTTTTATTTTCTTACTATCAAGCCTAATTCGGCTAGCTGACTAAAGAAACTTTGCAAATCCTTTTTAACTGTTGACTCGGGAACGTCGAAGTCGCGCATCATTTGCTGCTGAATAATGTCGATGTTGGAGAATTCTTGCATCAGTTCCCAGGTTCTATTTGATACTTTGTCTAAAAAAAATGTTTGCCCACTGTCCGGGTTTAGTAAAACAAGCTCACCATCGACTTCTTATTGAATCAGGTTCGGGTTGATCGAAAAATTAGTTGTATTAGACATATTAGAGATAACTAGGATGAGCTGCTTTTTATTGCGACTTGTATGACTGTTCTCTCGCCATGATTTTTTGGTGCTCTGCTCTATCCGTCAGACCTCGAAAACATTGCTTTGCACATGATATTATTTGTAGCCGCATTTATATAGTAGTAGAGGAAGGGTGATGCCAGCAAAACTGAATTGTACAGTGGTATCGGGGTTTTAGATTTTTGCTTCCATAACTAAAAGAGCACGGGCTCATTTGGAAGGTTTGAGCTCTATATGGAATGGTTGGGGTGGTGGGTTTGTCGATACGCCAATGTGGATATTTATATTCTGAAACAAATTTCAATAGGCTGATATTTATGAGTCAAATAACTAAAAATTCGGTGGTCAATTTTCATTACACATTGACCGATGTTGAAGGTTCGTTCAATGAGTCGTCAGTCGGTGATGAGTCTGCGGCTTACTTGCATGGTTATGGAAATATAATTCCTGGCCTTGAGAATGAAATGGACGGTCGACTTGTTGGCGACGAGTTTTCTGTCACGATCCAACCGATTGACGGGTATGGTGTGCTCCAGGAGGATTCAGTGCAAAGGGTCCCAATTAAGCACCTATCGAATAAAGGACCGTTGAAGAAAGGTACGGTCGTCGGGATTAATACCAGTGAAGGAGTGCGACAAGCCAGAGTTGTGAAAGTTGGAAAATTTAATGTGGATGTGGATACAAATCACCCTTTAGCCGGGAGAGTTTTAAAGTTTGATGTGTCGATTGTGTCAGTGCGAGAAGCGACCGATGAAGAGCTAAAGCATGGACACGCGCATGGTCCCGGTGGGCACGAACATTAGCAGTTCAAAGGGTTAGATTGCTTTCAACGGATCTAAGCACCAGCCTTCTGCTTGTATGTGCCGGTCGCTGGGTTAGCTCTCGTAATAAGACCGGTAGTATTTTTGCGGGTAGTAATACGCAGACGATCGAGCGCCGAGTTTACTCAATATTGCCCCTGCGGGTTGAATGCCTGCCTCACTTAGTAGGCTCATAGCATCTTTCGCAATGTCGGTCGTGGTTTTCTCTGCTTCGATTACCAACAATACCGCGTCCATATGACGGCCAATTTCAAGCGCGTCAGCGATAGGTAGTATTGGAGGGGAGTCGATAATGATGTGGTCAAATGTTTGTGACAGGTTTTTTAGCAAGCGTTCAAACCGTTGAGAGCTCAAAAGTTCAAGCGGTTGTTCAGTGCGAGTGCCGGCAGTCATGATATAAAAGTTAGATGCACTCGGGTAACTGCGTACCGCTTCGCGAGCTTTTACATTACCTTCTAATAGATCGGATAATCCTGGGTCTTGCTTTGTGTCAGTTAGCCGATGCAATCTCGGTCGGCGCATATCACAATCGATAATAAGTGTCTTTCTACCCATACGCGCCATTGCTAGTGCAAGGTTGAACGCTAAAGTAGATTTCCCCTCGCCTTCGAGGGACGAGGTTAGCTGAATGGTCGATGCAGGCTCTCCTGCGTTCGTATACTGCAAGCTGCTTCGAATTCGATTTATCGCTTCAGCATATACTGAGCCCTGGTCCACCAAATAGAGTTTTTCGATTTCAATCGCTTTGCGTTCCAGATCGGGTATGCGGGGCAAAATCGAAAGAACTGGAAGGCCAAGTTTTTGTTCAATCTCATGGTGTGATTTAAACGTATTGTCAAATTGAAACCTTAATCCAACGATTAGAGTGCCAAAGATTAATCCAATAAATCCCCATGCAGCAGTGTTCGATTGATTGGCCCAGATTGGGCCGTTTGCAGGCAGGGCAGCTTCAATAATTTGCACATCGACCATACCAGTATCCGTCGAAACATTAGCCTCTTGATAGCGTCGAAGAAACATATCGTGCAAGGTGCGAGCATTTTCAACGTCTTTTTCAAGACGGGCCAATTCAAATTCTTTTTCTCTATCTGAGACAGCTTGCCCGCCCCCCATTTTTAGAGATGCTTGAGTGCGCTGAATCTCAGATTCAGCCTCGATCATCTTCGGGTGTCTTGGTCCATATCGTTGTGCCAGACGTGCGTAATCTTCTTTGGCTAACTGTAATGCTTCTGACAATTGAACCAAGCGGTTCTCAGTGCTGCTTTCAAGGCTGCGAGTAGTAGTTTCACCCTGCTCTGTTCGGTAGTCTTGCAAAGCATTTTCTGCAAGTTTTAGATCAACTTTGATTTCGGTCATCTGCGCGTTTAACCATTCAGAGGCCTCTGAGACGCGATTTGTTTTACTAGAACGTTTATGGTCGATATAAGTTTCGGCCAGAACGTTAAGTACGTCAGCTGATAAGTCTGCATTTGGAGAAGTGAAACCAAGGTCCAGAACACCATCGTGTGACTCAACTTCGACGGTTAGGGCTGCCTGAATAAATGCTGAGGCTTGTCGAGTATTGGCGAAAGCTAACTTTGGTTGTTCGTTTTGAGGCGTGTCAATCAGCTTCCTACCCAATAGCATTTGACTAATGTCATTTGTCAGGTCTGCGAATGGTGTGGCAGGAGCAGGTAAATTAAATTCTTTTTCTGTCAGGTTTAGGGCCTGCGCCGCCTTAGTGGTTATCGCCCGGCTTTGGATGATTCGCGTGTCAAGTGTGCCACCGCTCCACAAACTTAACATGCTCATTGGGTCAACATAACCTTGCCCGACCATTGCCATGTTCGGCATATTTTCTGTGACCATGAGCGTCAAAGATGATTGGTACATGGGCGTATTGTTAAGTGAGCTGTTGTAGCCGAGCAAAGCACCAATAAGTGATGTCGCTCACAGGATCGGTTTGTACGCCCATAGAAGGCGCAACAATGGCCTGATAGCAATGCTAGTCGAGCGACCTTCAGTTCCAAAAAACTGGGTGGCTGCGATAGCAGTCGAATTTTCGAGTTGTTGATCCATATCCCGTTAAATTTTTCTTACCACTATTTTTCTTATCACTTTATTGTGCAAGTCCCTCATTTAAGAAAACCGCGTGCCATAAATTAAAAGCTGCACGCGCGTTACATTAAAGAGAGTAGATGTAATGT